>Ga0105249_10001047_pt1 | contig 24478 bp, 28 predicted proteins | sample KBSS44metaG_FD_81522 | JGI IMG/M metagenome (GOLD analysis project Ga0105249, IMG submission 81522) | Switchgrass rhizosphere microbial communities from Kellogg Biological Station, Michigan, USA - KBS S4-4 metaG | ecosystem: Host-associated > Plants > Roots > Rhizosphere > Soil | place...
GACCGCGCAGAATACGGTCGGTGCCGGCACCGATATTTTTCTGTCGATCGAGAATCTGATCGGCTCGGCGCAGGCCGACACGCTGTCCGGCAGCGCGCAGGTCAACACGATCGCGGGCGGCAATGGCAACGATCTGATCGATGGCGGCAGCGGCGGCGACATCATCGACGGCGGCGGCAATGACGATACGCTCAAGGGCAGCACCGGCGACGACCTGATCACCGGGGGCACCGGCAACGACAGCATCGACGGCGGCGTCAATCTCGATACGGTCAGCTATGTCGCGGCCGGCAATGCGGTGACGGTCAATCTCGGCCTCGCCACCGCGCAGGCGGTCGGCGGCGGCCAGGGCACCGACACGATCGTCAACGTCGAGAACATCCTCGGCTCGGCCTTCGGCGATACGCTGACCGGGTCGGCGGTGGCGAACATCCTGACCGGCGGCGTCGGCAAGGACATTCTGGCGGGCGGGGCAGGCCATGACCGCTTCATCTATCGGGCGACCGGCGACAGCACGGTCGGCGTCAATGCCGACCGCATCACCGACCTCGCCGCCGGCGACATCCTCGATCTGTCGGCGATCGACGCCAACGCCAACACCGTCGGTGTCGACGATGCGTTCGTCCAAGTGGGAGCGTTCAGCAATGTCGCCGGCCAGTACACGCTGGCGTTCAGCGGCGGCACGACCACCTTGCTGGCCGACGTCAATGGCGACGGCGCGGCCGATTTCTCGATCCTGTTCACGGGCGATGTCACGGCGCTGACGGGTACGTGGGTGTTGTGACCAGTCGGCCGGGTGGAGGCGCGTCGGTCTGCCCGAAAATCCCGGTGTCGCATTTTCGTGCCACATTGTAACGATCGGTGGCGACTGCGCGAATAGATCATCGGGAGCCTGAATGCCGGCCGGCGAGGATCAGCTGAAAGCGTTGATGATCGGCGGCCTCGATGGCGACGCCGCGTCGCATGCTGCCTTGCTCGCGGCGCTCGTGCCGTTGCTCCGTGCTTTCTTCCGCCGGCGGATGCGCGATGGCGGCGACGATATCGAGGACCTCGTGCAGGAAGCGCTGATCGCCGTTCACACCCGCCGCGCCACCTATGACCGCGACCGTCCGTTCACGGCGTGGCTGTTCGCGATCGCGCGCTACAAGATGATCGATCATTTCCGGAAGAACCGCCTGACCCGCCCGATCGAGGGTCTCGAGGACATATTGGTTGCCGAAGGCTTCGAGGACGCCAGCAATGCGCGGATGGACATGGAACGGCTGCTCGGCGATCTGCCGCCCAAGCAGGCGCGGGCGATCCGCGAGACCAGGATAGACGGTCTCAGCATCGCCGACGCGGCGGCCGGCGCGGGACTCGGCGAATCCGACGTCAAGGTCTCGATCCATCGTGGCCTCAAGACGCTGGCCGCGCGGATCCTGGGGAACCGCCGATGAACACCGACGCCCTGATCCGCCAACTCGCCGCCGAGGCCCGCCCGGTGTCGCGCCATGCGGTCGGGCGGCGGCTGGCGCTCGGCATCGTCATCGGCGGCGCGATCACCTTCGGGCTGATCTGGTTCTGGCTCGGCATCCGGCCGGATCTCGGTCCGGCGATGCGCGGTTTCCCGTTCTGGCTGAAGTGGGGCTACACGATCTCGCTCGGCATCTGCGCGATGATCCTGGTCGCGGCGCTGGCGCGTCCGGACACCGTGCGGCTGCGCTGGCTGTGGCTGGTGCTCGTGCCGTTCGCATCGCTGGCCGGGATGGTGATCAAGGAGATGGTGCAGGCGCCGTCGGCCGAATGGCTGGCGATGTGGCTGGGCCAAAGCTGGACTCATTGTCCCTGGTTCGTGCTGGCGCTGGCGGCGCCGATCTTCATCGGCCTGTTGTGGTCGTTCCGGCAGTTCGCGCCCACGCGGCTGCGCGCGGCGGGAGCGGCGGCGGGACTCGCCGCCGGCGCCTGCTCGGCGACGCTCTACGGACTCAATTGCGCCGAAGTATCGGCGATGTTCGTGCTGACCTGGTACACGCTGGGCATATTGCTCTCCGCCGCGGTCGGCGCTCTGGTCGGCCCGCGGCTGCTGCGCTGGTGATCGACGCGATTTCACGCAGCGAAATTCGATGGTCATTCAGGGCGCTGCGCATGGCAGCCCATCGGTGCAAGGTGCCGACCGCAAGCCGGTAAGAAGCGTTGCGGGGAGAGGCACCACGATGAGCGAGGATTTGCCGCACGATTTGTCCGTCGTCCCGTTCACGCCGCGGTACGGCCGCTCGGCGCACCCGGCCCGAGGAGGTGGCGGGCACCGTGCTCCATCTCTGTTCGGACGCGGCCAGCTTCATCAACGGCGCCTTGTTCGTCATCGACGGCGGCCAGACCGCACATTGAGGAGATCATCATACTGAAATGATCGCCGATGCCCACCGCGTGGTCGCGATGATCCTCGACAGCGGCAAGGCGCTCGAGACGATCTTCGTCACCCACGACCATCCCGACCATTTCTTCGCGATGGAGGTGATCGCCGATGCCTTCCCCGACGCGAAAATCGACGCGCACCCGACGGTGGTGGCCGACATCTGGCGCTCGCTGCCGTTCAAGGTGAAGCGCTGGAGTCCGGTGCTCGGCGCCAACGGTCCGCGCCACCCGAGCGCGCCGGCCGCGCTGTCGGGCGACACGATCCTGCTCGAGGGACATGCGCTGAAGGTGATCGGTCCGATGCAGGGCGATCATGTCCACGCAACCGCGCTTTGGGCGCCCGACATCAAGGCGCTGTTCCCCGGCGATCTCGTCTTCAACCAGGTGCATCTGTGGTTCGGCGAACATGATCCGGCGGCGATCGCCGGCTGGGGCCGGACGCTGGAGCAACTCGCTGCGCTCAAGCCTGAAATCGTCGTCGCGGGTCATTCCAGGCCCGGCACGCCGAACGACGCGACCGGCCTCGCTTTCAGCCGCCGCTACATCGCGGTCTGCCCAGGCCTGGTCGCGGCGTCGCGCAATTCGGCCGATCTGGCGGCGCGGGTGAAGCAGGCGTTTCCCGGCAGCGCCGATGTGCTCGGCGATTTCCTGCTCGGCAATTCGACCAGGGTCGCAATGGGCGAGCAGCCGGCCTGGGTGGAATAAGCCGGCCGCGTTGCGTTCGATCGCCTTCGATCTTTCGCACTCGGGCCGTCGCGATTATCGGTTCCGCGTCGCGACGGAGGCAGCATTGAGCGAATATCAATATTACGAGTTCCAGGCGATCGACCGTCGCCTCGACGCGGCGGATCGCCAGGCTTTGCGCGACCTGTCGACGCGTGCGAAGATCACCGCGACCAGCTTCACCAACACCTATCATTGGGGCAGCTTCAAGGGCGATCCGGCCGCGATGATGCTGCGCTGGTTCGATCTCCATCTCTACACGTCGAACTGGGGGACACGCGTCGTCATGATCGCCTTCCCGCGCCGGCTGATCGATGAAGACCGAATCCGCCGATTGATCGCGGCGAACGACTGCGCCGAGATCGCGACGAACGATGACAGGCTCGTCCTCTCGATCACGTGCGAGGAGATGGTGCTCGAGCCGGACTGGTACAACGGTGACGAGGATGAAGAGGATGGCGATTCGGGCTGGCTGAATGCGATCGCGCCTCTTCGCGCCGACATGCTCGGCGGGGACCTGCGGCTGCTCTACCTGATCTGGCTGATGGCGGTCGGGTTCGACATCGTCGAAGCGGACGAGCCCGAGCCGATGCCCGGTCTCGGACCCGTGACCGACGCGCTCGCCGCATTCGCGAACTTCTTCGAGATCGACAGCGATCTCGTCGCCGCTGCCGCCGAACTCGGCAGCGCGTCGGCGGCGCCGCCGGCTGCCGAAGAGGTCGCGGCCCTGTTCGGACCATTGCCGGCAGCAGAAAAGGACGCCCTCCTCGCGCGCGTGGCGACGGGCGATCCCTATGTGTCGGCCGAACTCCAGAGCCTCGTCCGGCAGCACATGGCGATCGCGTCACCGCCGTCGGGTCCTGGACCGCGCACGGCCGGTGCGCTGCGCGCCCGTGCCGAAGCGCTGTGCGAGGCGCGCGAACGCGAGGCGGCTGCCGCCGAAGCGGCCAGGCAGAAGCGCGAGGCCGAAGAGGCCGCACGCATCCGTCATCTTCATCTCGTGGCCTTGATCAAACGCGGTGATGCGGTCTGGCACGAGATCGAAGAGGAGATCGGTCGCCGCAACGGCCCGGGATATGCGCGCGCGGTCGAATTGATCGGCGATATGCGGGCCATCGCCGGGGAGCGTGACGCGATGCCGGCGTTCGACCGGCGCCTTGCTGCGATCCGCGAGCGCCACGCGCAGAAGGGCCGGTTCATCGAGCGGCTCGATGCGGCGGGACTGCGCGGCGGCGGCTGACGATCAGGCCGACAGACAGCACTTCTTCGCTTTCTTACCGCTGCCGCAGGGACAGGGATCGTTGCGCCCGACATTGCGCATCTTGTTGGTCACCGTCGTCGATATGCCGGTCGGCCGCACGGATTTCTCCGGCTTGGGCCGTGTCCATGCGAGGTCTTCGACAGCATCGTCGACATAGCCGAGATGGGCGGCTTCGAAGCGCGCGATGTCGGGCGGCGAAGCCTCGGTCCTCGCGAGATCCTGCCTGAAATGTTCGGCCCCCATCACGTGGCGGCCAATGCGGCCGTCGTCCCATGCGCGCTCGAAGCGCGGTGCCAGATCGCCGAAGCCGAGCATGGTGATGCTCTCCTGCCAGCCGATCCAGCCATAATCCTCTGGATCGGCAAGACGTGCATCATCGAAGTGGACGAGAAACGCGCGCATCCGCTCGCGCGCGATGCGGCCGTCCCACGTCAGGAAGGTCGCCGCGCCGAACAGCGGGTAGCGGAAATATTCGTCGATCGCACGGTCGCTGATCGCCGCGAACAGGCTCTCCACGTCGTCGTCGAACAGGCTCGCGATATAGCGCCCCATGTCTTCCATCATGTCGCCGAACAGTTCCAGCCGTTCGTGGCTGCGGCTGCGCATCATGCGGAGGAACGGCTGGAACGAGTCGCGATCGCGCGTCGCCGCCAGGATCGGGAGGCTCCGGAAGATGAGCATCGATTCGCCATCCGAGAGTTCGCCGCCCTCCGCGGCCGCTGAGATCGCCGCGCGGAGCAGCGGCCCCGCCTCCGCGATCCGCGCCACGCATGCGGCGATCGAGCGCTCCGGCAGCGTGGCGGGGTTCCTGAGTGCATCGATGTGAAAGGCGATCGGCTTCGTATCGGCGAAGGGCTTGCTCTCGGCGCGCGTCAGTTGGACTCTGTATTTGGTCATGACCTGTCCTGGTATTTCGCGGCGCGCTCTAGCAGCAGACAGTGCGGCACCCGATACTTAAATCGAGTTCCACCATGCGATCGGAAGCGATTTGATGCGACGCTCGTTTTCATGCTATATCTAGCATATGCATGGGAGGCGGAATGGACAAAGCGGCCCCTGGAAAGCCGGTTCGGTGGATCGGGAGCAGCCGTAACGATCTCCGGAACTTTCCTGAACCAGTGCGACTCAGAATCGGTGGCGCGCTCTGGGAGGCGCAACTCGGCAGGAAAGCCGGTTGGGCCAAACCACTCAAAGGGTTTGGCGGCGCAGGTGTTCTGGAGGTGATCGATGACCATGATGGCGACACGTACCGGGCCGTCTACACAGTTCGCTTCGCTGGGGTGGTCTATGTCCTCCACAGCTTTCAGAAGAAATCGACGATCGGTATTGCTACCGCGCGTCATGAGATAGCGCTGATCGAACAACGACTGAAACGCGCAAGACAGGATTACGAGCTATGGATGAGCAGCAGGACGACTTCGACGTGATCGAAAGCTGTGGCAACGTCTTCGCCGATCTGGCGGTAGCGGAACCCGAGGAGGAATTGGCCAAAGCGCAGCTCGCGAGCCACATCCGTGCAGCGATCAGGCGCAATCGCTTGAGCCAGTCCGCCGCTGCGGATCTGATCGGCCTCGATCAACCGAAAGTGTCGGCGCTGATCAACGGGCGACTGACGGGTTTTTCGAGCGACCGACTGATGCGCTGCTTGACCGCGCTGGGGCAGGATGTGGACATCCTGGTCAAGGCCGTGCCGGGCAAAGGCATGAAGGGACGGATCCGCGTGATCGACAAGGCTGCCTGAGTCCAGGTCGATCCGTTCATCCGTGCGATCGCCCCCTGCTCAATCCTCCAGCTACGCGCGTGCCGCCGCCAATGCCTCCGGCGCGACCAACAGCCCCAGCCGTTCATAACGTCCGCGTGACGGGCTGAAGCGCACGACCACCGCGTGCCGCGCGCTCTTCGCCTTCGCCCGGCGCGTCAGCAGTTTGTCGTCGGCGGGCAGATAGTCGAGGTCGCCAAGCCCCGCGCAGGGCAGGCAGGCGGGGCCCGCCGTCTCCATCATCTGCAGGCCGCCTGTGCCGCCGCAGCGATGGCAGGTCCAATCGCCGTTCAGCGGCATGATCGCGGCCAGCGCGGGTGGCTCCCTAGCCTTCTCCGCCAGTCGCTCGCGCTTCTGCTCGGACAGTTTCGGCGAGATCCAGTGCGTCCGATAGTGCAGCTCGATGCCGGGATGGCCGCTCTTGCTGAACCGCAGGACACGGCTCTGGACATGGCGTGAGGCATAGGCGGTTTCGCTCGGCTTCAGCCCGCGCGCGACCGCCCATTTGCGGAACAGCGACATCGCTTCCGAAATACGCGACAGATTAGCGATGATCGCCGCCTCCAGACAGGTGACCTGCCCCAGCCGCCAGCGCTGGACCGCGACGGGATCGAGCCAGCCGATGCCCGTCATGACGTCGATCGCGGTTACGACTTGCCGTGCGACGAGCGCCGCCTCGGCCGCTCTCGTCACCCGGTCCGACAGCGCCTTGCGGTTCTTCGGAGTCATCGCGATCGGCCTTTCATCCTCCCAGCGCCGCCTGATGCCGCAGATCCTGTTCACGCTGCACGACGCGCCGCTCGTAGCTCGCCTGATTTTTCGTGACGACCAGGCAGTGCGGGCTGCCGCGCCGCTCGGTCGCGAGATCCACGTCGCACGGATGGCGCCCGATTTCCTGTTCGACATGAGTCCGCCGGTGCTGGATCGCCTTCAGCCGCCACTGCCGCGTGGCGGGATCGACCAGAAATGCACCCAATGCGCGGCAATCGTCGCACTTGCAGGTGACCGGATTCGCCCGTTGCCACGTTGGCGGCGGCGCGAGCGGCAGCGCGATCCGCTTGCGCAGATGATCGCGGCAGACGTCGCCGAGCCGCTCGATCGCCGCCGAATCGACGCCGTGATCCGCCAGCTTGAGCGCGGCGGGCACCAGGATCGCGTCTGGCTGCCAGACCTTCGGCCAGGCCAGCATATGATCGACCGCCAGCTGGCCGAACATCGGATCGATCGCGCGCAGGCCGGCCAGCAGATCGACGGCGACGTCCGGCGTCACCGGCTCGACGGGATTCCATGAATCGCGCTGCGGACGCTTGGCCGGGTCGCCGGGCAGGCCGTTGACCAAAGTCGCCGCCAGCAGCGGGAGATCATCGACGACGTCCGCTGTCGCGCAGCGTCGCACGAGATCGGTGCAGCCGCCCACATGTCCCGGCAGATTGTGCGCGACGATCCGGATCAGCAACGCAGTCGCGCGCGGTCGGCCGAGCCGCGCGGCGGCGCGCAGGATCGCACCATTGTCGGCCTTGTCATAATTGCCGCCCGCCGAAATCTCGTCGAGGAAGCGATCGATACCGACGTCATGGTCGCATCTGACCAGGAGATCGAGCATGCGCCCATTGCTCACCTCGTCGCGCGGCCAGCCGGGCGAACGCGGCCAGCTCTGCATCATCAGGTCCGCAAGCGCGGCGGCGTCGGTCAGCATCGCCGGGTCGCCGCCGGCTTCCCATGCGCTCGCAAGACTTTCGAGATACGGCAGACTCGTCTCGCGTCCGGCGCGGGTCACGATCGTGAACCGGTGCGCGCGCGGCCAAAGGATCAGGCCGGCGCGGCGATAGGTGCGTTCGAACGTGGCGCCGCCATTCCCGGTTGCTTCCTGGAAATGCTCCTCATCCGGCGTCAGATCCTCGAACGCATCGGACGGACAGAGTTCGTCTTCGCTGAAGCCGACGGTGCCGAATCCGGCGTCGCCATCCAAGCCGCGCCAGTCGCTGAGGGTCATGATCCGGTCATCGACCTCGCCCGCCGTCAAATCGTCGTCGTTCCAGCGCCCGCCATAGCCGTCATATTCGGCGCTGCCGCTCTCCTCGATCGAAACGAGCGCGAGGTGGATGTCGCACTCGCCATCGGCCGCAGCTTCGACGAGGACCGAAGCAATCGCCGCATCGCGACCCTTGAGCGCATCGAACGACAATTCCGCCTGCGTATAGGCGTGATCGAGCGGTAGGATCAGCCGGTCCGGTGGGCCGAAATCCTCGATCTCCCTGCCGTCTTCGTCGAGATCGCCGTCTTCGTCGAGATCGGCGTCGTCGCCTATGACGGCGAAATCGGGAATCTCGTCCGGCCAGCGGCGCAGCAGCGCGCTGATCTGCGCGCGCTCGGTGCGGTGGTCGGGCGCCGCCGGCGCCGTTCGGCCATCCTGGAACCGCAGATTGTAGATCAACGTCACGCGGTGGCCCGTCAGGATCGGCCGGATCTCGTGGATGCAATCGGCATAGAAAGCGCCCCAGCCGATCTCCGATGACTCCTCGGGCTGTGCATCCAGCACGACCTCGCGGCCGAGATGGCGGACGACCAGCGCTCCGCCCTCATGCGGTGAGGGCAGTACGATCACCAAGGTCGCGAACATGCCGGGTGCTTTTTCGGTATCGCGGTGATCGACGAAGAAACTGCCCGGGTCATAGACCAGCAGCTTGTAGAAATCGGCAGCAACCGGCCCGGTTACGCCGAGTCCGGCGGCGGCCTCGGCGGCCAGCGCATCGAGCGTGCTCCGCCAATGGCGCCCGCCGATCTCCACATGGTCCGGGCCGATCTGCCATGTCCGGCGGACGTCGCGATCGATCAGCGTCTCCGTGCCGCGTCCGTAAGGCGCGGTCTCCGCGGCGGCGATCAGCTGCTGCGCCTGGGCGGGCAGGATCGGAAAGGCGATCGGGCCGATACCCGCGACGGTGATGGTCGGCAGAAAGGCCGGTTTCACGCCGCCGACGCAGAAATCGCCCGGTCGATCCACCGTTGCGAGAATGGCGAGCAGGTCGGTACCGATTGCGGACATGGTCGCTCCGTTGCGCGATGATCACGCGCTATAGAAAAATCCCGGGGCGGTTTCCAAGCCGGCATCGCTCGCGCGTTGACGCGACCCCCGTGTCCGCCTAACTGCCGCCGCCATGCCTAGCTTTCTGGACTTCGAGAAACCGGTCGCCGAATTGCAGGCGCGTGTCGCCGAATTGCGCGAGACGGCACAGGCCGGATCGCTCGATATCGAGAGCGAGGTCGACAAGCTGCAGGCCAAGTCCGACCGGCTGTTGCGCGATACCTATGCCAGACTCACGCCGTGGCAGAAGACCCAGGTCGCGCGCCATCCCGAGCGGCCGCACTTCAAACATTATGTCGCCGGCCTCGTCGCGGATTTCATGCCGCTCGCCGGCGATCGCGCCTTTGCCGACGATCAGGCGATCATCGGCGGGCTCGGTCGCCTGGGCGGCCGCCGCGTCATGCTGATCGGCCATGAGAAGGGCGACGACACCGCGACGCGGCTGCGGCACAATTTCGGCATGGGCAAACCCGAAGGCTATCGCAAGGCGATCCGGCTGATGGAGCTGGCCGACCGCTTCGGCTTGCCCGTAGTGACCCTCGTCGATACGTCGGGCGCTTTTCCCGGCGTCCAGGCCGAGGAGCGCGGGCAGGCCGAGGCGATCGCCCGCTCGACCGAGACATGCCTGAAGCTGGGCGTGCCGCTGGTCGCGGCGGTGGTGGGCGAGGGCGGTTCGGGCGGCGCGGTCGCGCTGGCGGCGGCCAATCGCGTGCTGATGTTCGAACATGCGGTCTATTCGGTGATCTCGCCCGAAGGCTGCGCCTCGATCCTGTGGCGCACGGCGGATCGCGCCGCCGATGCGGCCGAGGCGATGCGGGTCACCGCCGCCGATCTCAAGGCGCTGGGCGTGATCGACGTGATCGTGCCCGAGCCGATGGGCGGCGCGCATCGTGATCCCGCGGTCGCGATCGCGTCGCTCGGCAAGGCGCTGGGCAGCGAACTCGATGCGCTCGCCGCGCTCGAGCCGTCGGCATTGCGGTCGCAGCGCCGCAAGAAATATCTGGACATCGGCGGCGCCTGACGCGCCCGGCGCGACGGGGCTTGCCGTCATGGCCGCTTATCGCTCATGATCGGCGAAAGCCGGGAGCAGACGATGATGAGGATGGCGAAAGCAAAGCTGACGGCAGCGCTCGTGGTGGCGGGACTCCTCTCGACGGAATTGGCGCCGGCCGGCGCCCAGTCGAGCCGGCCGATGTCGATCTCGCAGGCCGACAAGCAGACCGGCGCGCAGGAACATCCGAAGCTGCTCGCCGAGTTCGGCGGCGCCTACAAGGCGCCGCAGGCGGCCTATGTCACGCAGGTCGGGCGCAGGATCGCCGTCCAGTCGGGCCTGTCGAACAGCCAGAGCGATTTCACGATCACCTTGCTCAATTCGCCGGTCAACAACGCCTTCGCGATCCCCGGCGGCTATGTCTACGTCACCCGCCAATTGGTCGGCCTGATGAACGACGAGGCCGAACTCGCCTCGGTGCTGGGCCATGAGGTCGGCCATGTCGCCGCCCGCCACGCCGCCAAGCGCAGCCAGCAATCGACGCTGGGTTCGCTCGGCACCCTGCTCGGCGCGATCGGCGCCGGGCTGCTGACCGGATCGCAGGAGATCGCGCAGCTGGCGCAGAAGGTGCTCGGCACCGGCGCGCAATTGTGGGTGCTCGGCTATTCGCGCAGCCAGGAATATGAAGCCGACGATCTCGGCGTCCGCTATCTCGCCTCGGCCGGCTATGATCCGCGCGCGCTGTCGACGATGCTGACGTCGCTGGCGGCGCAGAGCGCGCTCGACACGCGCGTCGGTCGCACGCCGGCGCGATCGGTGCCGACCTGGGCCAGCACGCATCCCGATCCCGCATCGCGCGTCCAGCGCGCGCTCGCGAAGGCGCAGGCGACGGGTTCGCGTGCGACGCTGCTCAATCGCGACGCCTTCCTGACCGCGATCAACGGCATCCTCTATGACGACGATCCGCATCAGGGCGTCACCGAGGGCAACAGTTTCCGCCATCCCGACCTGCGGCTGATGTTCACCATCCCGCAGGGCTATGGCATGTCGAACGGCACGCGCGCGGTCACGATCAGCGGTTCGGGCGGGCAGGGGCAATTCGGCACCGGCGCCTTTTCGGGCGATCTCGATGCCTATATCGCCGCTGCCTTCCAGGATCTGGCGGGGGGCAGCGCAAGGATCGACTATGGGCGGCCCCAGCGGACGACCGTCAACGGCCTGACCGCGGCCTATTCCACCGCGCGCGCCAACACCCAGTCGGGGCAGGTGGACGTCACCATCTTCGCTTATGTGTTCGGACCGAAATCGGCGTATCATTTTGCGACATTGACGCCGGCCGGCGCCGCCAATCCGTTCAACGCGATGTTCCAGAGCGTGCGTCGGCTGAACGATGCCGAGGTCGCGGCGATCCGGCCGCGCAAGATTTCGGTGGTGACGGTGAAGCCGGGCGATACCGTCGCGCGGCTGGCGCAGCGGATGGCCTATCCGATCAGTCAGGTCGATCGCTTCCTGACGCTCAATGCGCTGAGCAGCGCCAGCAGGCTGAAGCCCGGCCAGCGCGTGAAGATCGTCGTTTACGGCTGAAGGGCGCGCAAACAATCCATTGCGGCGGGTCGCGAAAATTCGCCGCAATGCAGGCGAATGGAAGCGGGCGGCGGAACTAGGTTCCGCCGCCCGCAACTGTCTGCCCGAAAGCGAATGGAGGCTCTTACGAAGCCTTCATGTTCGACGTGACGTTGCTGAACGTCTTGGTCAGCTGCGAACCCAGGCTCGACATCGCGGTGATCGCGGCGACGGCGATCAGCGCCGCAATCAGGCCGTATTCGATCGCGGTGGCGCCCTTGGTGTTGGCGAAAAGCTTGCGGAAAGTCTTCATGATATGGTCTCCAGTCGGTTCGATGCTTCAGTACCCGGCTGTCCCGCTGAGCGGGGGCAGCAATGAAATCTCTACGAGGAGGAAGTTTTTAATACGTTAATTGCGGAACCAATTTTTTATCGGAACGTTCGTGGCCGCCTGTTGCGCTGTTGCGCTATTGCGCGCTGACGACTTTGGCCGTGACATTGTTCCAGATGCCGGTCGTGGTGTCGGCGAGACCGATCAGCGCCGCGAGCATCGCGAGCACCACAAGCGAACAGATCAGGCCATATTCGACGACGGTGGCGCCGTGGCTATCTGCCAAAATTCCCTTCAATCGCTTGAACATGGCCTGCTTTCCCGGTTCCGATGGCGTGCTCCTCCCTCGATTTTACGATTTTTCGCCTTAAGAAAGCTTTATGATCGAAACCACTGACGCCGCCGTCGCTCACCGTCCGGCGCCACTTTTCGTCGTCGCGGCGGCGCTGATCGACGGCGACGGGCGCGTGCTGGTCCAGCGCCGGCCGCCGAATCGTCCCATGGCGGGACTCTGGGAGTTTCCGGGCGGCAAGGTCGCGGCCGGTGAGACGCCCGAGGCCGCCTTGATTCGCGAGCTCGCCGAGGAACTGGCGATCTCGGTCGAACAGGCGTGCCTGGCGCCGGCCTGCTTCGCCAGCGAGCCGCTGGGAGACCGGCATCTCGTGTTGCTGCTCTATGTCTGCCGAAAATGGCACGGCACGCCGAAGCCGGTCGAGGCGACCGCGCTGCGCTGGGTGCGGGTGGTCGAACTGCACGGCCTCGAAATGCCTCCGGCCGACAGACCGCTGATCGGGCTGCTCGACGCCCTGCTTTGAAAGGCCGGCGCCTCGAGGGAGCAGCGCGAAACGCGCTGGCCTGCCCCGTGAACTGAAGTTGTCCGGCTTGACGTCCACGACGAAGCCTACGCCACCGGGCGTATCCTGGTTCCGGCAGGGCCGAGCGCCACACCGACGAGGTCGCGGACCGCATAGGGTGCGAAAGCCAACCCGGTCGCCAGCAGCGGCGCGATCGTCAGGCCCCAGTAGAAATTGTCCGGTCTGCCGAACGACAGGAAAGCGAAGAGATAGCCGCCGAGCAACAGGGCGACGCGTCGGCCGAAATCGCCTTTGAGGCCCGACCACCCCAGCAGCGCGAGCGGCATTGTGATCGCGATTGCGGGTAGCGGCAGGAGCGTCATGATCGTGCAGCTGCGGACGAGGCTCAGCACGAACGGCAGTCCTCCGGCACTCGACCAACCGGCCGACGTCGCGTCCGCGCCCGTGACGTACGGCGCGAGCAGGGCGGCGTGCGTTGCGAGCGCTGCGAGGAAGATCAGGATCGCGCCGGCCCACGCGATCGCTTCGCGCCGCTGTCCTTCCCACCAGGCCAGTGCCGCCATCAGGCAGAGATAGGGCAGGGCCAGTTCGCGGATGAGCAGCGCGACCAATCCGATCGCGACGCTGGCGCGCCAGCGTCCCGGCATCCGGCAGGCCAGCGACAAGGCGATCAGCAGGCCGGCCCAGGCGTCGTGCCACCAGACCACCACCGGCATCACGAGCGGCGCGGCGCTGGCGATGATCAGCATCGTCGCGGCCACCCATGGATCGGGCACGCCGGTGACGGCGCGCAGGCGCAGGCTCGTTCCGATCGTCGCGGCGGCGGCGAGCAGCACCAGCAGCATCCAGGCTCCGCGCTCGCCGAGGCTTCCGGTCAGCCACGCGAGAGTGGGCAGGCGGATGGTCACGAAAGGCTTCAGCGGAAAGTGGCGCGCGCGCTGTTCGATGACCACCGCGCTGTAATAATCATCGCCCCGCCCGACGCGCAGCGCGACCGCACGATAGAGCCCGACGTCGGTCAATTCGGGATTGAACGGAGTCGCCAGTGTCGTCGGCGCGGACCGATTGATGCTGGCCACGACACCCGACATGCAGAGCAGGGCCAACAGAACGAGCGCCAGGCGCGCCTGCCATGCGGTCCAGGCCGCGTAGATCGTGGGTTTCGTCCTGCCGGTCCCGTCAGCGCCTCCCATGTCAGCGCCTCCCATGTCAGCGCCTCCAAGTGATCGACGACGATGCCGCGAAATTCCAGACCGCGCCGACCAGCGCGCCGGCGATGCCGGCGAACCACCAGCTGTGGTGGGAGCCGTGGATGATGGTCCCGACACCGACATTGGCGGCCGCGCCGAACAGGCAGACGAGATAGAAGCTCAGCAGCCCCACGATCAGGCGACGGCCGCGCAGGCGGCGGTCGCTGTAGGTGAAGATGTTGTTGAGCACGAAATTGCAGGTCATCGCGCCCAGGACGGCGGCCGCCTGCGCGATCGCGAAATCGACGACGCCGGTCGCGAGCAACGTGCCGAGGATGGCGAGATGGATGCCGACGCCGATCGCGCCGACGATCATGAACAGGAGCAGCCGGATCGGCACGATATGGCCGATCGCCTTCTCCGCGATCAGTTTCAGATATTCGGCGGTCACCATCAGGTCGAGCTTGCTCTCGCCGGCGCTGCGGGTGCGGAAGACATAAGGCAGTTCGACCACGGTCAGCGGCCGCGGCGCGGAAGCGACGATGTCGAGCAGCACCTTGAAGCCGCCGCCCGACAGGCGCGGCAGCGAGGCGGTCAGCGCGTCGCGCGAGATCGCGAAGAAACCGCTCATCGGGTCGCTGAGCGTGCTCTTGAGGATGCGCTGCGCGAGCAATGTGGCGCCGCGGCTGGCGCGATGGCGGCGGATATCCCATGCGCCGACGCCGCCTGTGCCGGTGTAGCGCGATCCGACCGCGAGGTCGGCGCCGTCGCGCACCGCGGCATAGAGGTGGCGCAGGATGGTCTCGTCATGCTGCAGATCGGCATCGATCACCGCCAACACCGGCGCCGCGGTCGCCATCATGCCCTCGATCACCGCCGAGGCGAGCCCGCGCCGCCCGAGGCGCTGCAGCACACGCACGCGGCCGTTGCGCAGCGCGATCGCGCGGATCAGGTTCGCCGTGCCGTCACCCGAATTATCGTCGACGAACACCGCCTCCCAGACGATTCCCAGCAGCGCCTTGTCGAGCAAAGCGAGCAGCGCCTCGACATTGGCGGCTTCATTATAGGTCGGGATGACGACGGCGAGCTCCAGCGGCGCATCCTCGTGCGGCGGAAACGCCTCCATCGCGATCATCGGTCGAAACATCTGCGCTCCTTGCTCGACGGCGCATGTCGCGCCGTCGAAACCCGTCTTGACCAACTATGCTTAAGGTTCGGTAAGCAACCGGCCGGCCGCGTGCAAAGGGCCGGCGCCGGCCTTGGTTAATCGATCCTTAAATCTCGGCCGTTAGACCCGCGGTGATGACATTCGTCCCACAGCAGCCGATCGTCGCGACCCAGGATCCGGTCCACTTCGCGCCGCGCCGCCTCGGCTATCGTCACATGCTCGCCGCGATCCTGCTGCTCGCGTTCGCGCTGCGGCTGATGTTGCTGGCCACACCGCGAGCTTATTTCCCGGACGAGATCTTCCAGTATCTCGAACCCGCGCACCGGCTGGTGTTCGGCCACGGCGTCATCACCTGGGAATATCGCTATGGCATCCGCAGCTGGCTGGTGCCGCTGCTGCTGTCCGCGCCGATGGCGCTCGGCGGCTGGCTCGCGCCGGACAGCGGACTCTATCTGATGCTGCCCAAGCTGATGCTGGTGCTGATTTCGCTGATCGCGGTGCCGGCGACGGCGGCGCTAGGCCGGCGGCTGTCGCCGGCACACGGACTGATGGCGGCGTTGGTCGCCGCGACCTGGGTGGAGTTCGCCCTGTTCGGTACGCAGGCGTTGACCGAGGCGATCGCGGCACCGCTGGTGCTGGCCGGCGCTGCATTGCTGTATGGCAACGAACGCAAGGCGCCGGCCGCATTCGCCGCTGCGGGGGCGCTGCTGGCGCTTGCCGCCGTCTTGCGCTTCCAATATGCGCCATCGATCGCGGTTTTCGTGCTGCTGCGCTGCCGGGCGGATCTGACGGCATGGCGCTGGATCGTGACCGGCGCGGCGGCGGTATTGGTCGCGGCCGGCGCGGTCGATCTGGCGGTCGGTCAGATGCCGTTCGGCTGGATGATCGAGAATGTGCGCCAGAATATCGTCGAGGCGAAGTCGCACGGCTACGGCGTCTCGGGGCCGGGCTTCTATCCGGCCGCCATGGCGGCGGCCTGGGGCCTGCTGATGCTGCCGATCCTCGCGCTCGCGCTGGTCGGCGCGCGGCATTTTCCGGCGCTGCTGGGGATGGCGATCGCCAACATCGCGATCCACAGCGCGATCGCGCACAAGGAATATCGCTTCATCCTGTTGTCGGCGCTGGTGATCGTCGTACTGGCGGCGATCGGCAGCGTCGATGCCGTCCGCGCGGTCCAGCGCCGGCGGCCGGATCTGCGGCTGCTGTTGCCGGTGGCGGCGATCGTCTGGCTGGTCGTCTCCGCCGGTATCGCGCGGTCGCCGAACGTCGCCTTCCGCTGGGCCGCCATCACCCCCAATCTCGAAGCGCTCGCGTGGCTGCGCCAGCGTCCCGGTCTTTGTGGTATCGCGCTGGACGGGATCCAGTGGACGGAGATCGGCGGCTATGCCTATCTCCACCGCAACGTGCCGCTCTACATCGCTGAAGCGCCGCTGGACCAGTTTCCGCTGCCGCCGGGGGCGGGCGGCTATAACGCGATTCTCGCTTCGCGCACCGCGCCGACACCGATTCCGACCGGCTACAGCCGTGCAATGTGCTACGATGGCGACGCGCGCTTTCCACAGCTCAGGGTCTGCGTCCATGTCCGGCCGGGCGGCTGCGATGGCAGCGCAGCAGCATCCGAACTCCAGCACATGCTGACGTCGACCGATCGCTAGGCCGGTCCGTCGCGCCGCTTCAGCGCATCCGCCAGCGATGCCGTCGCGCTGCCGCGCCGCGCGGGCTTCGGCTGTGACGGCGCCGGTGCCCAGCCCGAGAGATGGATGATCTCGAACCGCTCGGAGAAGCGCCCGTCGGCATCGGCACGCGCCGCGACATGCTCGAACGACCGCGCCAGCGACGCGCGGGTCAGTGGCGCCGGTGCCCCCTTCATCCGGCTCGTCGCCGCCATCCCGCGCAGATCGTGCATCAGCGCGATCGGCGAACCATAGCGGACGGTGACGCTCTCGACATCGGTGACCGGCATCGCGAAACCCGCGCGCGCCAGCAGGTCGCCGGCCGCGCGGACGTCGATCTGCGGATGGATCCGCGCCACCGGCCGGTCGCCGTCGCCCGCCAGCAGCGCGCCGCGCAAAGTGGCCAGCGATCCGGCGCCGCAGAAGGCAGCGAGGAACAGCCCGTCCGGCTTCAGCGCCCGCCGCGCCAGCGCCAGTGCGCCGGGCAGGTCGTTGATCCCGTCGAGCAGTCCGGCCGACACGATCAGGTCGAAACTGCCATCGGCGAACGGCAGGCGATCGGCGTCGCACTGGACGCCGCCCAAGGCCCGTGCCGCGGCGAATCCGGGATCGCAGGCGATCGTCCGGATGCCGCGCGCCTGCAGCCGCCGCACCAGCCCGCCCGCCGCCGCGCCGATATCCAGCGCGAGTCCGAAGTCGCGCTTCACCAGGTCGAGCCGGTCGGCGATGTCGTCCGCCATCCGCTCGAACAGGAAGTCGCAGGATGCGAAGCCCGGCAAGGCGCGGTCGCGGCGGCGGCGCCAGCGCGCGCGGTCGAAGATCTCGGGATCGGTGCTCACGCCGCGGCTTGTGCGGCACGGAATTCCACGGAACAAGAGGCCGTGATGCCCGCACTGGCACCCTTGGTGACGACGCCGCTGCGCGCGATCGTCGATTTCGCGCTGCCGCCGCGGTGCCCGGCGTGCGGCGTGATCGTCACCGGCACGCTCCGGCTCTGCCTCGATTGCTGGAGCCGCCTCGATTTCCTCGCGCCCGATGCCGGTTGCGCCGGCTGCGGCACGCCGTTCGCCGCCGCGCAGCCCGAGGGCAGCCTGTGCGGCCGCTGCCTCGAGCAGCCGCCGCGTCACGACGGCGTGCGCGCGGTCGTGGCTTATGGCGATGTCGCGCAGGGCATCGCGGTCAAGCTCAAACATGGCCGCAAGATCGGGCTGGCGCGGCTGATCGCCGGCCTGGCGCAGCGGCTGGTGCCGCCCGGCGAGGACTGGCTGCTCGTCCCCGTGCCGCTCCACCGCTGGCGGATCTGGTCGCGTGGTTTCAACCAGTCGGCCTTGATCGCGCAGGCGCTCGGCAAGGCGACCGGCCACAAGGTCGCGCTCGACCTGCTCCACCGCAAGCGCGCGACGCCGATGATGAAGGGCCTCGGCCGCGCCGCCCGCGCCCGCACGCTCGCCGGCGCGATCGCGCCGGGCCGAGGTGTCGACCGTCAGACGCTGGCGGGCAAGGCGGTGTTGCTGATCGACGACGTCCACACCAGCGGCGCCACCGCCAACGCCTGCGCTGCGGTGCTCAAGCGCGCTGGCGCAAGGCGCGTGGTGATGCTGTGCTGGGCCCGCGTGCTGCAGGAAAGCGGGTGACGGGGCGCATCCCTCCATTGACATTCGCGCCCCACCGCACCAGCTTTTTCACCATGGCCAGTGTCGAAATCTATACCAGTTTCATGTGTCCCTATTGCACGCGCGCCAAGGCGCTGCTCGGCGCCAAGGGCGCGGATTATGAGGAGATCGACATCAGCATGGGCGGTCCGCGCCGCGCCGAGATGATCGCGCGCGCCGGCCGCACCAGCGTGCCGCAGATCTTCATCGACGGAAAGCATATCGGCGGATCGGACGACCTCGCCGCGCTCGATGCGCGTGGCGGCCTCGACCCGCTGCTCGCCGCTTGACCCCGATGCGCGCCGCGATACTGCAGATGACGAGCGGGATCGACCCCGCCGCCAACGCTCGCACCTTGGTCGATGCCGTCCATGCCGCGAAGGCCGGCGGTGCGGACATGATGTTCACGCCCGAAATGTCGGGCCTGCTCGATCGCGACCGCAAGCGCGCCGCCGGCCACCTCACCGGTGAAGCGACTGACCCGGTCCTCGCCGCCGTCCGCGAAGCCGCCCGCGCCGCCGGCATCTGGGTCCATCTCGGCTCGCTCGCGCTGGCGGGCGAGCGCGACGACGGCCGGCTCGTCAATCGCGGCCTCGTCATCGACGACCAGGGCGCGATCCGCGCGCGCTACGACAAGATGCATCTGTTCGACGTCGATCTGGCGACCGGCGAGAGCTGGCGCGAATCCGCCGCTTATGCGCCCGGCGCCGGTCCGGTACTGGCCGCGACGCCGTGGGGCGCGATCGGTCTCTCGGTCTGCTACGACCTGCGCTTCCCCGCGCTCTACGGCGCGCTGAGCGGGGCAGGGGCCGATCTGCTGACCGTGCCCGCCGCCTTCACCGTCCCGACCGGCAAGGCCCACTGGCACACGCTGCTGCGCGCCCGCGCGATCGAGAATGCCGCCTTCCTGATCGCCGCTGCGCAGACCGGAACCCATGAGGACGGCCGCGCGACCTACGGCCATTCGCTGGTCGTCGATCCGTGGGGCGAAATCCTGCTCGACATGGCCGAACCCGCCGGTCTCGCCTTCGCCGATCTCGACATCGCCGGCCGCGCCGCGATCCACGCCCGCGTGCCCGTCCGCGATCACCGCCGCCTCATCGGTGACGTCATGGTGTCGTCATGATCGTCTTCGACCTGCGCTGCGGCGGCGGCCATGTGTTCGAGGCGTGGTTCGGCTCGTCGGACGATTTCGGCAGCCAGAAGGCGCGCGGTCTGCTGTCCTGTCCGATCTGCGGCGACGAGTCGGTCGAGAAAGCGGTGATGGCGCCCAACATCGCGGCCAAGGGCAACCGCAGGAACGCCGATACCGGCGTGCCGCCGGGGCCAACGACGACGCTGCCGGCCACGCTGCCGGCGGGCACAGATGTCGGCAAGGCCAAGGAAATGCTGGCGGAACTGGCGCGGATACAGGCCAAAGTGCTCGAAAACTCCGACTGGGTCGGCCGTGACTTCGCCCGCGAGGCGCGTGCGATCCACGATGGCGAAAGCGATCGCCGCAGCATCCACGGCGAGGCCAGCCACGCCGAGGTCAAGTCGCTGATCGAGGACGGCATCGGCGTCGCCCCGCTGCCGCTGCCGGTCACCCCGCCCGAGAAGCAGAATTGACCGCGGCCGCCGCGGCGCATAACGGGAACGGCGTGCCCCGATAGCTCAGCAGGACAGAGCAACGGTTTCCTAAACCGCAGGTCGGGAGTTCGAGTCTCTCTCGGGGCACCAGATCGGGCCGCCTATCCCGGTGCGGAATTGCGCGATGCTTGCAACGTGTCTTGACAGCCCGCCAATCTATATGATTGAACGTACCTTATAAGGTGCAGGTATGGATGAGAACGCGCCGTCAAAGATCGCGCTGTTCTTCTACCGGACGAGGATGGGAAATGAGCCAGTTCGCGATTGGCTCAGAGGCCTCGACGAGGTGGAGCGGCGAGCAATTGGGCTCGATCTGCAGCGCGTCCAATATCGTTGGCCCGTCGGTATGCCCTTATGTCGATCGATGAAAGGGGGATTGTGGGAGGTTCGGACGTCGCTTCCTACGGGCAACATTTCGCGGGTCATGATCGTCTTCCATGAGGGCGCGCTCTACGCCCTTCATGGGTTCATCAAGAAGACGCAGGCGACGCCCGACGCCGATTTGAAACTCGCCGAAAGGCGTCAGAAGGAGGTCGAGAATGGCTGACAACAAACATAAGGGCTCTTCCCTCGACAGTTTCCTCGATGAAGAGGGCACGCTCGGCGCGTTTCAGGCGCAGGCGATCAAGGAGGTCATCGCCTGGCAACTCGGCGAAGCGATGAGGGAGCGCAAGATCAGCAAGAGCCGCCTTGCGCAGATGATGCATACCAGTCGGACTCAGGTGAACCGCATCCTCGATCCCAATGACGGCAACGTCACTCTCGACACGCTGCAGCGCGCGGCGGCAATCATCGGCAGGCGGGTGCAGTTCGAATTGATATGACGCCCTATCGCAGCTCGTCCCGCCGTCCACCATGGGGCGGGAGTTCGAGTCTCTCTCGGGGACCAGATCGCCAGCCGTCGGCGGATCCACGGCATCGCCTCAGCGATCATCGCCCTCGACACGGCCGAATGGCGACATGCCCGGCGAGATGACATCTTTCAATTTAACCGATCCCATTGCGTTCGAGATCGATGATGCGGACGGCCATGCTGCGCACCGGATCGAACGGCAGGTCATCGAACCCGAACGAGCGATAGAAAGCGCGCACGCCATTGTCGAGCGGATGGGTCAGCACGCAGAAGCAGCCAATGTCTTTCGAGAAACGCACGGCAGTGGTGAGCGCGAAAAACATGAGGGACCGCGCATAGCCGCGACCCTGACAGCGCCGATCGACGGCAAGCTGGCCGAGCAGCACTGCGGGAACGGGATCGGGCCGGTTGCGCTGCTGCGCCTTCGGCAGCCAGGCGCGCTCGATTTGCGCGGCCGACAGGCTGACATAGCCGAAGATGGCTCCGGTATCCGGGTCGCAGACCACGCTGGTCCGCGACACGCCCGCTTCCTGATTGTGCCAGGCACGGTGCTGGAACCAGTGGTTCAGCGTGTCGCGCCCGCAATCGAAAGACGTTCGGTCGTCCTCGGCCGTCAGCGGCCGCGGTGGAGTCAGTCTCGCCATGCAGGGCGAGTCGCCGAGAGCTTGCGTAGTGCCGGGATGTCCCTGGCCGGAGCATCGACCCAGGCTTCGAACTTCTCCCAGTCCTCGGCTGGAATGGTGACGATCCGGCGTTCAAGCAGGTCGGCCTCGGCCGCCTCGATCGCCTTGCGCCGGATGAAATCGCTCAGATTGGTGCGCGCATGTTCCGCTGCCGCCTCCAGCAGGATGCGCTCATCGCGGCTGACGCGGACGCTCAACACGGCAGGGGATAGACGGGCCATAACGAATTTTCCTCTTCACGTATGACAATAGCATACGTCAATGTCTGAAAGAAGGAGCGGATCGCTCAATCGCCCGGGGGAACGGAGAGCGGGAAGTCGCGTAGTGGACCCGAAGTCGCACTGCAGAGTCGTCACGAACCGCGTCGCGATCGTTTCGGAGGCTTCGGCCGCGGTATAGGCCCAGATTTCGGCCAGATCGGGTTCCGCCGTTTCGGTCAGCCGGAGAGTGCCCTGCTATCAACAGATGGCCTGCCCAAGCTGATCCTGAGAGGAACTATCGCAAAAGCCCGCCCGCCATGATGACGTGGACCACTTCCCTGAACTCACCAGCGTAGAAGGCAGTCGTGGACAGAATTGAGGAATTTGCGGACGACAGACAAAAGGCTTGGTGCATTCATTGCACCCGGCCTTTGATTGGCGTCGACACCAACGAGGATCATGTCCCGACGAAGAGCCTGCTCAGGAAGCCGCGGCCTCATCACCTCCCAGTGGTGACGATCTGTCGCGAATGTAACAATGGCTTCTCGCGAGACGAGCAGTATGCCGTCACCTTCCTCAGTTGCGTCCTTGCCGGCAGCACTGAACCCGACAGGCAGCCGAACGCCAGCGCGTCGCGGGCACTCGCCGAGAGTCCTGCGCTCCGGGCGAGCATAGAGAGTTCGCGGACCGATTATGAGACGCCCGGCAGCGAGATGCGCGTTGCCTGGAAACCGGACATGGCGCGGTTCGAACGGGTGATCCTCAAGAACGCCCGCGGTCACGCCTATTTCGAATATAGCGAACCGATGTTGAAACCGCCCGCTCATGTGCGGGCCTATCCGTTGCAGAGCCTGACCACCGCGGCGAGGAACGAGTTCGAGGGACTAAACAGCCAAGGCGGCCTGGCCGCTTGGCCTGAGGTTGGCAGCCGCATGATGACTCGCGTCATCACCGGCCAAGACATGGACGAAGACTGGGTTGTCGTACAGGACGGCATCTATCGATATGCTGTGCACCAGGAGGGTCGGCTCAGGGTGCGATCAGTGCTATATGAGTATCTTGCAACGGAGGTTCTGTGGCTGGACTGACCGACGCGTTGGCGACGAACGCTGTTCTTGACGTCGCCGCCATCGAAGCTGCGCTTGCAAAGCTCCACGATGCTGTAGCTGCAGGTCTGCCGCGCTCGCGGTGTCTGCGTCGATGGAGTGAGTTCGTTCGGTTGCGTGATGGACAGCGCTGCGTTGACTGCCATTCGCGTGACCACTTGGCGGCGCACCACATCTGTCGAAAGTCATTTCTCCCGTGGGCACAGTACGAGGCCGGGAACGGCATCACGCTTTGTCGTGAGTGCCACCGCGAGGCACATCGAGGATTTAACGGGCGCGCGGACTTTAGCATGCCGGTGGACGGACAGGGGGGCGAGAAGCTTTCGCTGATGGAGCGATTCTACAGCATTCTGCTCGACGACGCTGTCGAGCGCGGGCTGCTTCGCAATGACTTTTACTTTCTCGGCGACGAGGCTCTCGACTCGTTCAAGAGGATGCAGGGGTATGAGCATTCCACCGATTTTCCCGGCACTCGGCTGGAGCAGGCCTATCTGATCCTCGCGGAACCCGAGCGGCACGTTCGTAACGCAATTGCCGAGGCTAACGGTTTCACATTCGGCGACCAGCCGCAGTTACCTGGCGGCTTTGTGCTTTTCTGGGGTGATGGTCAGGAACCGGGTGACCGAGCGGTCATCAGACGTTATCGCCCCCGTTCCATCTGATCGCTCAATTCCGTCTCCAGAGATGGTGCTGCTTTCGACTGCGTTGGCGGAGCTTGAAAGCTCTTACGAGATGGCGCCGCTAACCTTAGTTAGCCAACGGCAGTGATTCGGCTGCTGCCGGAAGCCGTGCTGAATTGGAGCTTATAAGTTGGCGATCGTCTCACCCGATCGGGCGAAGTCGGCTGCCCTTGATCCCTAATTCGAAGCAGCCACGATCCATGGCCCGCTCAGTGGCCTCGAGTACCGGCCACAGGGTGAGCACCCGCGCAGCGATGCCGTTCAACGGGAGAGCCATGACTGCGGGCAACGGAAAGAAGCCGATGAGATTGGACCGCAGGAACAGTTCGCGGGAGGGACGTTTGGTCGCGATTCGCCGATCGCCGGAAAGGACACACCATCCGCCCTCCTTTCCCAGCGCCTCGATCCAGGTCTCGTCGGGTAGGCTGCCAGTACCGAACTTGTCGCGGATATGCTCGATATGGTGCTGGCCATGGAACAGCGCCGCAAGCCCTCTGCCGAGGACCCTACCATGTTCACACATCTCTGTTGACCGCCGATTCTCGTTATGATTCGAGGCTCCTGTCGTGTTGCGAGGAGTGATCGGATGGTGCCGGGTATCATACTGGGCAAATTTGGTGACGCTCGCTTGGAGAAGCGTAGCGGATGGTTCTTGAGCCGGGTCCTTGAGGTTGGCACGTGCGGCGTATCGCTTCGCCGGATTGGCGGGGATCGTGCCGGAGAGA
>Ga0105249_10001048_pt1 | contig 24477 bp, 21 predicted proteins | sample KBSS44metaG_FD_81522 | JGI IMG/M metagenome (GOLD analysis project Ga0105249, IMG submission 81522) | Switchgrass rhizosphere microbial communities from Kellogg Biological Station, Michigan, USA - KBS S4-4 metaG | ecosystem: Host-associated > Plants > Roots > Rhizosphere > Soil | place...
TGTCGAGCATCGAGAATCTGATCGGCTCGGCGCTCAACGACACGCTGACCGGCAGCATCCAGGCCAATACGATCAGCGGCGGCAATGGCGACGACCTGATCGATGGCGGCAGTTCGAACGATACCATCGACGGCGGCGCCAACAACGATACGCTGAAAGGCGGCACCGGCGACGATCTGCTGACCGGCGGCACCGGCAATGACAGCATCGACGGCGGCGCCAACATCGACACGATCAGCTATGCGGCAGCCGGCGCGGGCGTGACGGTGAGCCTCGCCCTTGCCACCGCACAGGTGGTCGGTGGCGGCGTAGGCACCGACACGATCGTCAATGTCGAGAACATCCTCGGCACGGCGTTCGGCGATACGCTGACCGGATCGGCGGTGGCGAACATCCTCACCGGCGGGGCCGGCAAGGACAATCTGGCGGGCGGCGCGGGCAATGACGGGTTCGTGTTCCTCGCCATCGGCGACAGCGTGGTCGGCGCCAATGCCGACCGGATCCTCGACTTCGCCGCCGGCGACATCCTCGATTTGTCGGCGGTCGACGCCAACAGCAATACGGTCGGCACCAACGAAGCGTTCACCCAGGTCGGCGCCTTCTCGAACACTGCCGGCCAGTTCACATTGGCATTCGACGGCGGTTCGAACACGACCACATTGCTGGGCGATACCAATGGCGACGCGGTGGCGGATTTCTCGGTGCTTTTCACCGGGGATGTGACGGCGCTGACGGGGGGCTGGGTCTTGTAGCGGAAAATGATTTGACGCCTGTTCCCGCCACGCCGATCGAAAATAAAATTCGTCATCGTCCCCGAAACGCGTGCATATCATCGCTGTTCTCAAACGTATCAGCTCACAAGAATCATTTCGGAAATCGCCCGAACGCCGCTCCAAATAAAACCAAGGGCAAGGCACCGCTCCCCCGATGACGGGATCGTGCGTCGAGGGGATTTCCAAAATGCCGAATATCGCATCGTTCGGGCCGTCGATCGACGGTACCGCCATCGCCGACATCGTCATCGTCGAGGAGGTCGGCGGCCCTGACACTGACGTGATCCGAGCCGGAGACGGCGATGACGTGGTGATCGCCGACCATACCGTGGTGTTCACCGACGCGAGTGCGACCAATGCGACGATCGCGACGGCGCTGAACATCGATCAGGCCGATTACTGGTCGATCCTGCCGAATCAGGACGTGACCAATCCGGCGACGCCCTACACCAGCATCCTCGGCACTGGCGCCGGCGCATTCGACGTCTATGCGGTGACGGTCGGCGCAGGCGCGACGATCACGCTCGACATCGACTACGGCTATTCGGGTAATGGCCTCGGCGGCCCCAGTTTCGACGCGCAACTGGTGCTGACCGACGCGGGCGGCAACGAGCTGGCGGCCAACGACGATGGTGCCGATGGCGGCTTCGGCAGCGCCTCACCGCTCGACTCCTTCCTCAGCTATACCGTCGCGACCGCGAGTATATATTACGTCCGCGTCCAGCAATTCGACGAAGCGCAGATCGGCGCCGGCGATACTTATCTGCTCAACGTCTCGGTGACCGGCCATGCCAACACGGGCAGCGCCACGTTCGATGACGATACCGTCTTCGGCGAAGGCGGCAGCGACCTGCTCCAGGGCGGTGACGGCAACGACCTGTTGCAAGGCGGCGACGGTGCCGACGCGGCCTATGGCGGCGCCGGCAACGACATCTACGTCGATGAAGCCGATGGCTTCAACGACATCTTCTATGGCGGCGCCGGCAACGATACGCTCCAGGTCGTCGCCAACGGACTCACCACCACCTTCTTCGACGAATCCGGCAACGATACGATATCCGCCGCCAATTCCACCCTTGGCTGGACGATCAACCTTGCCGGCGGCGGCGGCGGTTCCACTGGCGCTGGTTTGAACTACGCCGCGGGATCGATCGAGAACGCGATCGGCAGCGCATTCGACGACACGCTCACGGCCATTTCCGGCGGCTCGATCCTGCGCGGCGGCGCGGGCAACGATACGCTCAACGGCGGTTCGGGCGACGACCTTCTCGAGGGGAGTGCGGGCACCGATAATATCAAGGGCAATGCCGGGTTCGATATTGCCAGCTACGCATCCGCCAGCTCCAGCGTCGCCGTGAGTCTCGAAATCCAGACGTTCCAGTTTCAGGACACCGGCGGTGCCGGCTCCGACCTGCTGACGAGCATCGAGGGTCTCGAAGGATCGGCGTTCGGCGATCTGCTGATCGGCGATTCCGGCGCCAACATGCTCTCCGGCGGCGACGGGATTGATTTTCTGGCCGGCGGACTCGGCAGCGACACGCTCCACGGCGGTGCCGGCGCCGACACCTTCTATGGCTTAACCTATCTTGCCAATGCGGCCGCCGACGTCAGCAACGAATATTTCTTCGGCGACGCCGGCGACGACATGTTCACGATCATGTCGAACGGTGGGCTGGTCACGATCGCCGACAGTTCGGGCGTCGACACGATCTCCGCGACCGCCTCGCCCGGGGGCTGGACGATCGATGCCGATGCCGGCACCGGTCAGTCCAGCGGCACCGGCGCCGTCGCTTTCACCGCCGGCGAGATCGAGAAGCTGATCGGCAGCACGTCCGGCGATACCTTGCTGGCTTTTGCCGGCGGCTCTTTCCTCATGGGCTATGAGGGCGCCGACAGTCTCGTCGGACGCGGCGGCAATGATATGCTTGATGGCGGAGACGGCAGCGACACCATCACCGGTGGCGGCGGCATCGATCTGATCACCGGCGGCAATGGCAGCGATTCGCTCGACGGCGGCGCCGGCGACGACACGCTCGATGGCGGCGGCGGCAATGACAGCATCATCGGGGGCACCGGCATCGACACGCTGTCCTATGCCTCGGCCCAGGCCGGCGTCACGGTATCGCTGGTGCTGACGACGGCGCAGAACACGCTGGGCGCGGGCGTCGATACGATCACGCAGGTTGAGAGTCTGACGGGTTCGACGTCGGGCGACGTGCTGAGCGGCAATAGCGGCGACAACCGGATCGACGGCGGCATCGGCGACGACCTGATCGAGGGACTTGGCGGCAACGATCAGTTGATCGGCGGCACCGGCGCGCTCGACGAGGTCAGCTATGCGCATGCGACCGCACGCGTGATCGTCAGTCTCGCCAAGACCGTGGCCCAGAACACGCTGGGCGCCGGCATCGACACGCTGTCCGGCTTCGAGAGCCTGACCGGAACGGCCTTCGTCGACGTCCTGACCGGCAGCGCGGGCGCCGACACGCTATCGGGCCTGGCCGGCAACGATACGCTGACGGGCGGGGCCGGCGTCGACACGCTGCTGGGCGGCGCCGGCAACGATATCCTCGCCGACGTCTCGACCGGGGGCAATTTGCTCGACGGCGGTACCGGCACCGACATCGCTTCGTTCGCGGGCGCAGTGGCCGGCGTGACGGTGGATCTGACCGCCGGCGATGGGGCCTACAACACCGGCGGCGCCGGCATCGTCGACTTCAAGAGTATCGAGGGCGTGATCGGCAGTGATTTCGGCGACGTCATCGTGTTCGACGCGGGCGACAATAGCCTGATCGGCGGACTCGGCGACGATCAGCTCCGCGACGCCGCCGGCAACGATCTGTTCGATGGCGGCGCCGGCTTCGATACCGCCTCCTATGATTTCGCGACGGCGGGAGTGACGGTCAATCTGATCAGCGAGTCGGCGCAGAACACGGTCGGTGCGGGCATCGATACGCTGCATAGCATCGAGGCAGTGATCGGCAGCGATTTCGCCGACACGCTGACCGGCAACCAGTTCGCCAACACTCTGCTCGGCCTCGACGGCAACGACCTGCTCACCGGCGGACTGGGCAACGACACGCTCGACGGTGGCCTCGGCATCGACACGGCAAGCTATGCTACCGCGGCCGGGGCGGTGAAACTGAGCCTGGCCAATCCCGCCTTCCAGTCGACGATCTCGGCCGGCAGCGATCAGCTGGTCGCGATCGAGAACCTGACCGGTTCCGCCTTCGACGACCAGTTGACCGGCGACGGCGGCAATAATGTCCTGGTCGGCAATGCCGGCAATGACGTCCTGCTCGGGGGGCAGGGCAATGATACGCTCAATGGCGGTGCCGGCATCGACACGACCAGCTATGCCGGTCTCGCGGCGGCGGTGACCGTCAGTCTCGTGCTGACCACGGCGCAGCCGACCGGCGGCGGCGGCATCGATACACTGTTGTCGATCGAGAATGTCACGGGAACGAGTTTCGACGACGTGCTGACCGGGTCGTCGCAGGTCAATATCATCGCCGGCGGCACCGGCAACGACATGATCGACGGTGGCTCGTCGAACGACACGATCGATGGCGGCGCCGGCAATGATACGCTCAAGGGGTCGAACGGCGACGATCTGATCACGGCCGGATCGGGCAATGACGGCATCGACGGCGGCGCCGGCATCGACACGCTGATTTATGCCGTGACCAGCGCCGGCGTGACGGTCAATCTCGGGCTCACCGTCGCGCAGGCGGTTGGCGGCGGGCAGGGCATCGACACGATCGTCAATGTCGAGAATGTCAGCGGCTCGGGCTTCGGCGATACGCTGACCGGCAACGCGCTCGCCAACAGCCTCACCGGCGGGGCCGGCCGCGACATGCTGACCGGCGGCGCGGGCAACGACCGGTTCGTCTATCTCGCGGCCGGCGACAGCGGCGCCGGCGCCAATGCCGACCGGATCCTGGACTTAGGCGCCGGCGACATTCTCGATCTGTCGGCGATCGATGCCGATGCCAATAGCGTCGGCACCGACGAGGCGTTCACGCACGTTGCCGCGTTTTCCGGCGTCGCCGGTCAGTTCACGCTGGCGTTCGACGGCGGCAGCAACATAACGACGCTGCTGGCCGATGCCGACGGCAATGGTGCGGCGGACTTCTCGATCCTGTTCACCGGGGACGTCACGACGCTGACGTCGACCTGGGTACTTTAGCGGAGATCGGATATCGGTGATCGAGGCGTTGCTGGACCAATGATTTCCGATCTCCGACTTCCGATCTCCGACTTCCGTTATGGCACGTCGCCCAGCGTATCCGCGACATAGGCGTGCCGTTCGCCCATCGGCTTGGGCGCGCCGACCGTCGTATCATGTGCCGTCTGATGCTCGATCTCCGAATTCAGCTCTGCGCCGACGATCAGGATGTAGGCCGACAGGAACAGCCACATCAGCAGCACCACGACCGCGCTGAGCGCGCCATAGGTGGCGTTGTAATTGGCGATGTTGGCGACATAGAGTCCGAAGCCGAGCGTCATCGCCAGCCAACCGATCGTGCCGAACAGCGACCCCGCCGTCAGCCAGCGCCAGCGCGCGTGGCGACGGTTGGGCGCGTAGCGATATATGCTCGCGATGACCGCGCTCGCGCCGGGCGCCGCCGCCCAGAAGACGATCCGGATCGATGTGATCAGGACCGGCGGCGCCCACGGCATCAGTCCTTCGAGCAACGCCAGCGCGCTGATCGCCAGCGCCGTCAATATGCCGACCAGCAACAGTCCCAGGGTGATTGCCAGCGACAGCAGGGTGGTGCGGATGAAGCTGCGCGTTTCGGCTTCGTCATAGGCGATGTTGAGCGCGGTGATGATCGCGCTGGCGCCGTTCATCGCGCCATAGATTGCAAGGAGCAAGGCGACCGCAAGTCCCATGCCGGTCTTGTCGGCTGCGGTCTTGGTCACCGCGACCATCTGCTCGCCGATCAGGGATGCTGCGTCGGCAGGGAGCAGATCGAACAGCACCTTCAGATGGTCGGCGACGGTCGAGGCGTCGGCGAGCAGCCCATAGGTCAGCACGAAAGCGGCGATCAGCGGCACGAGCGCGAGGAAGGTGTAGAAGGCGACGCCGGCAGAGATCAGCCCGACATTGTCGCTGCCGGTCTCGTTCCAGGTGCGGATCAGGATGTCGCGCCACGCCGCACGGGGCAGATGCAGCGGGTTTTCCGCCTCGCGTCCGCGTCCGTCGTCGATGCTGGCGATGGTTGGCATGGCGCGCCCTCGTGCGGTTTCGCGGGGAACAACGCGTCGATACCGGTTTCGGTGTCAGTCCAGATCGGAAAGTGCTGCGCGCAACGCTGCCGCCGATGCCAGCAGCGCGGCGGTCTCATCGTCGGCGAGTTCGGGCGTCAGCACGCGCGCCACGCCGCCGGCGCCCAGGATGCAGGGCAGGCTGAGGAAGATATCGGACAGCCCATATTCGCCGGTGAGCAGCGCCGAGACCGGCAGGATCGCGCGTTCGTCCCGCAGGATCGCCTCGCAGATCCGTACGATCGCGGTCGCGACGCCAAACGAGGTGTAGCCCTTGCCGGCGATGATCCGGTAGCCCGCGGTGCGGACATCGTCCGCGATCCGCGTGCGATCGGGCATTGCGTCCGGCGCGTACTGCGCGAGCGGCAGCCCGCCGATCCGCACGAGCGAGAATGCCGGGACTTCGCTGTCGCCATGTTCGCCCAGGACGACGCCGTGGATGGCGGCGGGCGCGACCTGCAGACTTGCGGCGAGCGTCTGTCGCAGGCGGCTCGAATCGAGCAGTGTGCCGGTGCCGATCACCCGCGCCGCCGGCAGTCCGGACTGCCGGAACGCGAGCAGGGTCATCAGGTCGACGGGATTGGAGGCGATGATCAGCACGCCGTCGAAACCGGCCGCCATCAATTCGGCGACACAGCGGCGGACGATTGCGGCGCTCCGGCCGGCGACCGACAGCCGCGTCTCGTCGCCATGGGTGGCGGCGCCGGCGGTGATCACCGCGATTCGGGCGTGCGCGGCGTCGGCATAGTTTCCGGCCCAGATCCTCGCCGGCCGCGCCAGCGCATTGGCATCCGAAATATCGGCGGCCTCGGCTTCGGCCAGGCCTTGATCGCTGTCGACGAGGACGATCTCGTGAAACAAGGCGCGCAACATCAGCGCGAAAGCCGCGGTGCTGCCGACGTGACCCGCCCCGATGATCGCCACCCGATCCCGCGCGGCGCCCATTCAGGCCGCCCGAATTACACGTGACGTGAACGTCGCCCGCGTGATCGAGACGGTCAGTCCGGCGGTGCGGCTGTCCAGTTCCACACGCGCGCCGAGTTGTTTGGCGAGCGCCTTGACGATCGTCGTTCCAAGCCCGGTCTCGGTGTCGACGGCGTCATTTTCGATCTTGCCCATGCCGTTGTCGGCAACGACCAGCTTCCAGTCGAGCGCATCGATCTCGTATGAGACGTCGATCGCGGCGCCGACCTTGTATTTCGGCCACGCATATTTGAGCGCGTTGATCACCAGTTCGGTGACGATCAGCCCCAGGCTGACCGCGCGTGCCGACGGGATCATGCCATAGTCGGACGCCACCACGATCGTCACCGGCTGGCTGTCACCAACCATCGAGGTGGCGAGGCCCTCGCACAGCTTGGTCAGATAGGATCCGACCTCGATCTGGTCGATGCCCTCGCTCGCATGGAGATGCTGCTGGACGGCGGCGACCGACATCACCCGCTGATGGGCGTCGCGCAGATGCAGGCGGGTTTCCTCGGACGACACCGCCCGCGCCTTGAGCAGCAGGATGCTGGCGATGATCTGCAGGCTGTTGGCGACGCGATGCTGCATCTCCTCGAGCAGCACCTGCTTCTGCCGGAGCAGTTTTTCGGTATCGCACAGCAGGTCATCCTTCTCGCGCTCCACCTTGCGGCGCGCCGTGATGTCCTTGAAGGCCAGCAGGATCGTGATGTCGTCATGATCCTCGTAGATCACCTTGCGCGCGTTCAGCAGCATGATCTTGCGGCCGATCATCGGAAAATCGTGCACGACCTCGAAATCGTCCATCTCCGCGCGATCGGGGATGATCGTCTCCAGCAACAGGCGGAGTGCCGGAATGTCCCATTGGCCGTCACCCAGCGCGTAGAGCAGGCAGCCCAAAGTCTGTGCCGGCGCGACCCTGAATGTGTCGTAGAACGATCGGCTCGCTGCCAGCACGCGGAAGCGGGCATCGAGCACGAGGAAGGGTTCGGCGATCGTGTTGACGATCGCCTGCGCCAGGATGTTGGCATCCTCAAGCGTGCGGATCGGTTCGATCACAGCCGCAGCCAGATGCTCTCGGCATCGTCGATGGCCTCGAGCATGTCGCTCTCGGCCTGTTGTTCGCCGAGATGGCTGCGAACGGTATCGGGATCGCCATCGCGCGGGAAGCGGCGATCCGCCTTCGCCGCCCTGGCGAGATCACCGATCCAGTCCTTGCGCGCGACCTGAGTCAGCAGCCAGGTGCCGAACGGCTCGCCGGCACCGCCAGCAATTGGGCCAGCAATTGGGCCAGCGATTGGGCCAGCATCTTGAGCGTCATCGGCGATCACCGGCCCGTTCTCGTGGCAGCGAGCTGCCACTGTCCGCCGGCCGGTTTCACCATCGCGCGGCCGCAGATCAGGCAGGCGCTGACGAAGCGGCCTTCCTCCCAGAGATTCGCGTCGGGATCGGCGGCATGCGTGCCGAACAATATGTGCAATATCATCGCCTCGACCGGCCTTCATCTGCAGGCGAGAGCTTTTGTGTCCCTCGATCACGAGATGCCTGCGTGCAGTTCGGGTGATGGCGCGGCTATATCATGGGTTAGGCGCCGGACCTAATACCGACTTGCCGTGCCGCGATCAGTGGCCGCCAGTCAGGCGCCAGTGGTCGGCAGCACCTCGCCCATGCCGACGTCGGGCGCATCGTCTTTCCAGCGCACCGACCCGAACGGCCGCTCGAGCATCCGCTTGATCCGTATCGGCTCGTCGCCGCGGTGGAAATCCTCGGCCTGCCGATGGATATCGAGTTCGGCTGCGGTGTGGCGGCTGCGCAGCCGCAGATAATCGAGCCAGGTCGGACAGTGAAACCGCTCGGTCCACAGCGTCGGATCGGCGATGTCGCGGGCGATCGACCAGTCATAGGCGCCGTTGCGGTGACGCGTCAGCTGGACCTGCTGAATGACGCTGTAGAAGGCGCGCGCCTGTTCGGTATCCACGCGATATTCGATCTCGACGACGATCGGCCCGCTGCGCGCGGTCAGCGCGAGGCCGACCTCGGGCGTGCCGAGATCGATCGCCTGCTTGTCGCTGTCGCTGATCGCCGGCATCCGCAGCCAGCGCCCGAGCAGCGCGGTCGCGAGCATCGCCGCGGCCGACATCAGCAAGGCCGCGCTGACGCCCTGGATCTGGGCGGCATGGCCCCAGAGCCAGCTGCCGATCGCAATGCCCCCGGCGATCGAGGCCTGGAACGCCGCCAGCGTGCGACCGGCGACCCAACGCGGCGCCGACAGCTGGATGCCGATGTTGAACAGGGTGACGCTGATCATCCAGCCGGCGCCGCCCAGCACCAGCGCGACCGCAGTCAACACGATCGAATGGCTGAGCGCGACCGTCGCGATCGCCGCGGCCATCACGATCGCGCAGGCGACCACCGCCTGCTCGCCGTTGAGCCGCGCGTTGATCTGGTTGATGTTGAGCGCGCCGGTGATAGCACCGACGCCGAATGCGCCGAGGACGAGGCCATAGACCTGCGCGCCGCCGTCGAGCAGGTCGCGCGCGACGATCGGCATCAATGCCGAGACCGATCCGCCGGCAATGCCGGTTGCCAGCGTTCGCCACAGCACGACCCGGATCGACGGCGAATGGACGACATAGCGGATGCCCGAGGTGATCGCGCGGTTGAGCCGTTCGGGCGGCAGGCGCGAGGGCACCTGGATGCGGCGCCAGAGCAACAGGACGGCCAGCAGCGGCAGATAGAGCAAAGCGTTGCCGATGAACGCGACGACGGCACCGAACGCGGCGACGATCACGCCGCCGATCGCCGGCCCGAAGCTGCGCGCGATGTTGTAGCTGATCGAATTGAGCGCCACGGCCTGCGGCAGCGCATGCGGCGGCACCTGTTCGCTGACCGAGGCCTGCCATGCCGGCCCGAACAACGCCATGCCGGTGCCGATCAGGAAGCAGAAGAACAGCAGGGTCCAGGGCGTCAGCAGCCCGGAGAGGGTCAGCAAGGACAGCAAGGACGCGCCGGTCAGCGACACCGCCAGCGCCGCGATGCCCACCTTGCGGCGATCATACATGTCGGCGATCGCGCCGGCGGCGATCGAGACCAGCATCACCGGCAGCATCAAAGCGGTCTGGACGAGGGCGACCATGTCGGTGGCCGTGGTCAGCTTGGTCATCGCCCAGGCCGCGCCGACCGCCTGGATCATCAGGCCGAGATTGGAGAGCAGGCTGGCCAGCCAGATGCGGCGGAACAATGGTGTCCGCAGCGGCTCGGCAATGCCACCGCGTGGGCCGGCGGCCGGAACCGTGCGCTCTGGCGCATCCATGCAATCATCTTCCCGCTGTTTCGCGGCGGCCATAAGCGAACAGGGCCGGCGCGAGAAGGGGCACGGTGCAGCGGCATCGTGACAGAGCAGATCCCCGGGGTCCACATTGGCTTGCTCGAGATCAGTGCGCGCACAAAGGCGTGCAAAAACTGCACCGAACCGCTGAACCATCGCGTGGCGCCGGTGTTGAGCCTCCAACCCCAAGGAGGATCACATGGCGACCAAGGCTTTCGACACGGACAAGGGCAATGGCGGCGAGACCCACCAGCAGGTGCCGACCAAGGGCGATCATGCGGCCGAGGGCCATTTGACAACCAATCAGGGCATTCGCGTTTCGGACAATCAGAACCAGTTGAAGGCCGGCGCGCGCGGGCCGGTGCTGCTCGAAGATTTCGTGCTGCGCGAGAAAATCTTCCACTTCGACCATGAGCGTATTCCCGAGCGCATCGTCCATGCCCGCGGATCGGCGGCGCACGGCTATTTCGAGAATTACGAAAGCCTCGCCGACATCACCAGGGCCGACCTGTTCCAGCGCGCAGGCGAGAAGACCCCGCTGTTCACGCGCTTCTCCACCGTCGCCGGTGGTGCAGGTTCGGTCGATACGCCGCGCGACGTGCGTGGCTTCGCGGTCAAATTCTACACGCAGGAGGGCAATTGGGATCTGGTCGGCAACAATATCCCGGTATTCTTCATCCAGGACGCGATCAAATTCCCCGACCTGATTCATGCGGTGAAGATGGAAGCAGACAAGGGCTATCCGCAGGCGGCGTCGGCGCACGACACGTTCTGGGATTTCATCAGCCTGATGCCCGAATCGAGCCACATGATCATGTGGGCGATGTCCGACCGGACGATTCCGCGTTCGCTCAGGACGATCGAGGGCTTCGGCATCCACACCTTCCGCATGGTCAACGCTGCGGGCAAATCGACCTTCGTCAAGTTCCACTGGAAGCCGAAGCAGGGCGTCGCCTCGACCTTGTGGGACGAGGCGGTCAAGATCGCCGGCGCCGATCCCGATTTCCATCGCCGCGACCTGTTCGAGGCGATCGATCGCGGTGCCTTTCCCGAATGGGAACTCGGCATCCAGGCGTTCGACGAAGCGTTCGCCGACAGCCTGCCCTACGACGTGCTCGATCCGACCAAGATCATTCCCGAGGAGGTGCTGCCGGTGCGGCCGATCGGCCGGATGGTGCTCGATCGCAATCCCGACAATTTCTTCGCGGAGACCGAGCAGGTCGCTTATTGCCCGGCGAACATCGTGCCGGGCATCGACTTCTCGAACGATCCGCTGCTGCAGGGGCGGCTATTCTCCTATCTCGACACCCAGCTCAAGCGGCTCGGCTCGACCAATTTCCACCAACTGCCGATCAATGCGCCGAAATGCCCGGTGATGAACTTCCAGCGCGATGGCCACATGCAGATGAACGTGCCCAAGGGCCGGGCCAATTACGAACCCAATAGCCTCGATCAGGCCGGGGAGGCGCCGGGGCCGCGCGAATGCCCAGTGACCGGTTTCGCGACCTTCGTTGGCCGCGCCGCCGCGGACGAGCAGGGCGACAAATTGCGCATCCGCCCGGAAAGCTTCGCCGACCATTACAGCCAGGCGCGATTGTTCTTCCGCTCGCTCGATCCGGCCGAGCAGGCGCATCTCGCCTCGGCGTTCGTGTTCGAATTGTCGAAAGTGGGGCTCGAGCATGTCCGCACGCGCATGCTGTCCAACCTCGTCAACGTCGATCCCGACCTGGCGAAGCGGGTTGCTGACGGTCTGGCGATGAAGCTGCCCAAGGCATCGCCGACGGCCGCGCCGGTGCGCGACATGGATCCGTCTCCGGCGCTCCGCGTCGTTCGCGGCCCGCGCGAGCTCGACACGCTCGACGGCCGCTCGGTCGGCATCCTCTTCGCCGACGGATCGGATGCGGCGACGATGCGGTCGCTGATCAAGGAGATCAGCGGTGCCGGAGGCCGTGCCGTGCTGATCGCGCCCAAAATCGGCGGCGCGAAGCTGTCCGACGGCACGGTGATGCCGGCGGACGGCCAATTGGCGGGCACGCCCTCGGTGATGGTCGATGCGATCGCCGTGATACTGTCCAAAGCGGGCTGCGCGACTTTGCTCAAGGAGGCGGCGGCGGTACAGTTCGTCATGGATGCGTTCGGCCATCTCAAGGCGATCGGCCATTCGCCCGAGGCACAGCCCTTGCTCGACAAGGCCGGGGTCGAGCCGGACGAAGGTGTGGTCGCGGCTGGCAAGGGCTTCATCGCCGTGGCGGGCAGGCGGTTCTGGGATCGCGAACCGAAATTGCGGATGCTGGCCTGAGCCTGTTTGCCCGCTCGCGGCGTTCGGTTCGCCGGGAAAGCAGCACGCCATGGCGAACACGACACGGCGCGTTAACCGCCAGGCCGTAGCGTCGGCCATTATGCCGATTTCCCGGCCCGGCACCGCGTCGGCGGAACAGCGACCCTGGTTATCCAGGCGTTTGGTCTTGCCCGCCGTGCCGGTGCCCGACGCGGTTTACCGGCAGCTCGTCGGCATGTTGTTCAGCATGAAGCTCCCGATCGTCGGAATGGGAATAGTCTTCGCCGGCGTCGGCAGCCTGGTGGCGATCAGGATGGCCGACATGGTTATCGCCGCGCTTACCGCCGCCGCAATCGTGCTCACGATAGCGCGGGTCTTCCTCATCGACCTTTATGGCCGGGCCGTCACCGCAACGACGGCCATATCCGAAATCCGCCGATGGGAGCGCCGATATGCGCTCGGCAACTATGCGTTCGCAATCCTGCTGGCGGGCTTCAACATACGGGTGATGAGCTATCATTTGCCGCTGCTTCATCTGGTCGCGGTCAGCCTGGTGTTCGCATTCGGCGCGGGAATCGTCTCGCGCATTTCGGTGCGGCCGGTCGTCTGTGTCGTCAGCCTGCTGCTGGCGACGGTTCCGACGTCGATCGGTCTGGCGCTGCACGCGTCGGGCGAGACCGTCATGGCGCTGCATGCAGAGCTTTTCGCGGTCGAGGCGTTGTTGGTCGCGATGATCGCGGCACTCAGCCTCAACACCGTCGCGCATCTGTACCGGTCCACCGTCGACCATCTGACGACCACGCACGACCTCGCGCTGCTGGCCACCCGGGACGCGCTGACCGGCCTGCCGAATCGTTTGCTCCTGCGCGACCGTTTCAACCGGAGCATATCTCCGGTCGCGCAGGACAGCGCCATGCTGGCCGTCCACTTTCTGGACCTGGACGGCTTCAAGGCGATCAACGACATGTACGGTCATCCCGCTGGCGACGCCGTCCTGAAGGACGTCTCGCAAAGGCTCACCGCCATGGTGCGATCGAGCGACACCGTGGCGCGGCTCGGCGGCGACGAGTTCGTCGTGATCCAGGACAAGATCAGCCACAAGGGCGAAGCGGAGTTGCTCGCGCGCCGCATCATAAAGCGGTTGAGTGCGCCCTATGACATCGACGGCCAGACGATGTCGATTTCGGTGAGCGTCGGCATCGCGATGGCGCCGGAGCAGGGCGTGGACTTCGAACATCTTGCCTCCTGCGCCGATGCCGCGCTGTACCGCTCGAAGAAGGGCGGCAAGGCCCAGCTCAATTTCTGCACCGCCGAGGACGTCGCGAAGCTGGCGAGCGCCGCGGCCTGAATCGAGGTGCCATGGGCGCGATCGAACCCGCGATATCGGTGCATAGCCCGTCCCGGACGCGCAAGACCATTGAGTCACGCCAGGACTATCGCGCCTTTTGCTCGGCCTTCTCGGTGATCGGATGGCGGGCTGACAGGTCTTCGGTGACCTTCGCCGCTATCGAGCTTGAGTCGCGCAACATTGGCGAGCGCCGTCAATGAGTGGGCATAAGGGCGCGCGGCCTCGATCGTCGCGATCTCCTTCAGCGCTTCGGCCTGGAGCAGATGCGTCCTATGGCGCGAGATCGGCCGATGATGGTGCCGGTGCGGCACCGGATTCACGACTTCGACGAGGCGGCTTACAACCGCGCCAGCAATTCGGCCTTTTTCGCAGCGAACTCCTCGGACGTCAGTATGTCCTTCTTGTGAAGTTCGGCGAGGCGCTCGATCGTTGCGATGATGTTGTCGTGAGTGCCGGCAGGGTGCTGCGGCGGGGCAGGGGATGACTGCGGCGGTGCCGACGGTTCGGCGACGGGGCGCTCCATGACGGGAACTGGCTCATCGCGCCTCTGGTCATTGCCTTCTGCAGGAACCTCCGTCAGATCGGCCACGCGCACCACGCCATATTGGCTGGTGAAGGTCAGCGACTGGTCGCCGCTCTGCTGTTGGGAGAAGCCGGTGATGTGATGGTCGGCGGTGTCGTAGACCGTGATCCGTCCAGCGCGCTCGATCGCCAGCCGCCGGGTTGCGGGGAAGACGGCATAATGGAGGTCGTTCTGCGATCCGCTGGATGACGGGCTGCCGAGGTCTTGCGGCCAGCGATTGCCGCCATGGCCGGGAACGAACAGGCTCGCGCCGCCACTCTGGCTCTGGTCTTGGCTGGTTGCCGCCGCGCGCACGAACAGATCGGTCCCGCGCAGCAGTGCCGACAATTCGTTGCACAGCGCGTCGACGCGATATTTGAGGCCCTGGTTGAACATGTCGCCGACCATGATCATGCCGCCCCGCGACCATTGCCCCATGCCGCCGAGGTCGGGGTGATTGAACTGCGCCTGCGTGCCGTTGCCCGATGCAAGCGCCGACAGCAGCGTGACGACGGCATCGTTGCTCACGCCATGGCGCTGCGCCACGTCGGCAGCGATCCGCTGCCCTTCTTCGGTCAGGCGATGCATGGTGGCTGTCCTCGATCGCGCGATGCGGCAGCGTGCCGATCGTCGCAGTTGCGAATCGCCTATCATGGCGCGCGCGATTCTGACAGCGTCAGTCGCGGACGAGCTTGGTGATGGTCAACCTGCGGCGGATCGCGAAACCGAGCGATTCGTAGAGCGCAATCGCGCCGCCGTTGCTGGCGTAGGCGTGCAGGAATGGCGTTTCGCCCCGGTCGAGGATGCGGGTGGCAACGGCGTGCGACAGCAACCGGGCGTAGCCGCGGCCGCGCGCGTCGGGATGCGTGCAGACGCCGCTGACTTCGGTGAAGCCATCGGGCTTCATCCGTTCGCCCGCCATCGCCACCAGCCTGCCGTCATGCTTGATGCCCAGAAAATCGCCCAGCCGGTGGGTCCGCGACAGGAAGGGTCCGGGGGCGGTCAATGTCGCCAGCGCGAGCATCGCCGGCGCATCGGCCTCGGTCAGCGGTTCGATCGCGGCGCGGGCCGCCACCGGCGCCAGTCGTTGCGCGACCATCTGGACGCCCGCAACGATCTTCTCGGCGATCGTGCCCGGCGGCACTGGGCTCTCGTCCGCCTGGATCAGCAGCACATAGTCCGCCTGGGGAACGAGTCTCGCAAGCGCGGCGAGGCTCTCGGACCCGTTGTCGCAGGCTGCCGCGAACGGGCCGACGTCCAAAGCGAAGCGCAGGGCGCGGTCGTCGCCCAGCGCCATCGCCGCCTGGCGGGAACGCAGTGCATGCCAGACCGGCCGGTCAAGCGGATGCGCGGTCATCATGCGAGCCTCCCGATTGCCTGCCGCGCTCTACCGCTACGCTGGCCTGATCGAATGGACGAAGCCGGCGATCAGTTTCTCCAGCCGGCCCTTGACGCCATCGTCGATCAGATTGCCCGCTTCGTCGAACGCCTTGCCCGCACCCGGCACCATCAACCGCCCGCCCGTCCAGAGCCGCGCGCCGAGCGTGCGCAGCACCGACAGCCAGGCGTCCTGGGCGAGGATCGTGCCGAACCCGCCGGGCGACGCACCGATGATCGCGACCGGCTTGCCGGCGAACACACGCGCGGCATCGGCCGGCGGGCGCGAGGCCCAGTCGATCGCGTTCTTGAATACACCCGGAATGCCGTTGTTATATTCGGGCGTCGCCAGCAGCAATCCGTCGGCGCTGGCGATCAAGTCCTTTAGCGCGGCCACCGCGGGCGGGATGCCTTCGGCCGCTTCGACATCGCCATCGTATAGCGGAATGGCGGCGATCGAAGCGATCACGAGCGTCGTGTCGGCGGGCAGCACCTGCTGCGCCGCGTGGAGCAGCCCCGTATTATAGGAATGTTTCCGCAGGCTACCCGAAATGCCGACCAGCAATGTCATCCGTCCGCTCCCGATCATCGATGCCAAGCTTGCAGCCGGTCAGGGCTGTTCCGCAAGCATGTTGCATCGATTGCGAACCAGGGCGCGATCAGAACCGGTAGGGATCGAAGCAGGCGGAATCGGGATCGGGCCGGCCGTCCAACGCTGCCGCGATCAGTTCGGCACCGAGCGCGGCGAAGGTGACGCCATTGCCGCCGAAACCGCTGGCAAGCCATAACCGTTCGTGATTGGCGGCAGGCCCGATCGCCGGCAGGCCGTCGGGCGAAGAGCCGAACGTGGACGCCCAGGCGCAGTCGATCGGCAGGTCGTCGACCGCGACCATCGCCATCAGCCCCGCCCGGAGAAAACCGCTCTTGGTGCCGATCAGCGCGTCGCGCTGCCGGGCATCGTCGAAATCCTCGTCGGCACCACCGGCGATCACGCGCCCGTCCGCGGTTGCACGGGTGTAGAGATAGGGTGACGACGCTTCCCAGATCATCGCATTCTCGCGCCACAACGGCGCCCGCCCCGGCGGCGTGGCAATCGCATAGCTCGAGCCGACGGTGAACGCCGGCGGCAGGAACAAGGTCGCGCGTTCATAACCGCCGGCGAGGATGACCTCGCCAGCGCGCACGCTCCGGCCATCTTCGGTGTGCACGAGCATGGCGTCGCCGACCGCCTCGATCCGCGCGACATCGACCGGAAAACAGGCGACCGCACCCTGCGTGCGGGCGCGTTCGAGCAGGCCCAGCGTCAGCCGGACCGGATCGACCTCGTAGCTGCCGCCGGATAACAAGGCAGCGCGCGAAGCGATGTCGAACCGCGCCGCGACGGCGTCGCCATCGAGATAGTCGGAGGGCAAGCCGGCCGCGCGACGGGCCTCGCCCTCGCGGCGCAACTCCGCATCGTCGAGTAAAGTCCCCGCGAGATAGAGTTCGGGCCGGTCGATCCGGCCGCAATCGATGCCGGATCCGTCGATGTGCGCCGCCAGCCGGCCGGCCGCGACAAACACCCGCCGCCAGCGCCGCGCGGCCTCGTCGGCGCCGATCATGGCGGCCAGATGTGTCAGCGGCACGTCCGCCGCCCACATCACGAGCGCGGTCGAGGCGGCTGTGCTGCCGTGCGCCGGCGGGCGGCGATCGAGCAGGACGATGCGCCGACCCTGCGCCGACAGCCGCTCCGCCAGCATCGTGCCCATGACCCCGGCGCCGACGATGACGATATCGGCGTCGCCCGCCGGGAAGGTATCGCTGGTCGTGGTGGCGTCGTCGCGTGCGACCCAGCACGGGCGGCCGCCGCGCAGAGTCCTGTTTTCGGTCAGTTGCAAACAGGAACTCCCCCGCAGATGGCGCATGATGCGAACGCCTCAACGCGCGGAACGCGCGCCGGTCGCATCGGCAATCGGACAGGGTGTCGGGTCAGGCGTCGAGCGGTTCGCCCGACCGGATCAGCGCTGCTCGGCCTTGCTCTTGAGCCGCCGCGCGTTGGACGTCGCGCGGGCGTGGATCGGCTTGACGACCGCCAGCCCGAGCGCCGCCGCGCGTTCGACTCGGTCGGCGGCATAGTCCATCTGGCGCGCAGCGATCTCGCCCATGGCAGCAGGCGTGGGCAGCCAGCCCCCCATCATCATGACCGATCCGATGTGCTGGGACTCGCTCATGAACGCCCGCTGCATCGCCCAGCCTTCATTGGCGATCGCCATGCCCGCGCGCGAGAAGGCCTCGAGCTTTTCGGGGACCATCCGCCCGAACTCGACATGATCGGCATCGAGCGGCGCGATCGTGGCATCCTTCATCAGCGCCGCGCGATAGCGGATCACCTCGTTCGAGGCGGTCAGCGTCTCGGCGGCATGACGACCGACCTGCGCCATGTCGAGCGACGCCGACCACAGCCGGCTCAGGGTGGAAAAGGGATCGAACAAGGCATGCCTCCCGGCGCCTTCGCGGCGCGATGATCGTTACGATGCCGTTCGGTGCGGCAGCGCTTGAGTGCAGCTTTAGCATCTTGAGTTGCGCTGGGACATGGTTTTTGCGGTTAATGGCGCCAGATGAAAAGGTCGGCATGCCGTCAACGCGCTTCCCCCTTCGCACGGCGGGTCATGCGTGGGGCGCCAGCAGATCCTGTTGCTCGGGGTGGCGATCGATCCAGACGGCGACGAACGAGCAGAGTGGCAGGACCTTCAGTCCCTGCGACCGGACATCGGCGAGCGCGCCTTTGATCAGCCGGCCGGCAATGCCCTTGCCTTCGAGCGCTTCGGGCACCTCGGTATGGGTGAAAGCGATCACGTCGCCGCGCTGCTCGTAGGCGGCGATCGCGACCGCGCCGTCGACCGCGAGCTCATATCGATGTTCGGACATGTTGTTGGTGACGCCCGCTTCGCTCATGTCGTTCCTCCTTGCGCGATCATTCGCCGATCAGGTGCAGCACCAGCGACCGCCGGTGCGGCCGCCGGCGATGCTCGAACAGATATATGCCCTGCCATGTTCCCAGTGCCAGGCGACCGTCCATCAGTGGGATCGAAAGCTGCACCTGCGTCAGCGCGGTGCGCAGATGCGCCGGCATGTCGTCCGGCCCCTCGTCGTCATGGGCATAGGTCGCATCCTCGGGTGCGATCCGCGCGAACCAGGCCTCGATATCGCTGCGAACCTCGGGTGCGGCATTCTCCTGGATCAGCAGCGAGGCCGAGGTGTGGCGGCAGAAGATCGTCAGCAGGCCCGCATCGAGCGCCTGCGCCGCCGTCCAGCGGGCGATGTCGGCGGTGATCTCGACGAGACCCCGGCGCCGCGTGTCGATGTCGAGCCTGCCCATTGCCTGTCGCATCGGAATCATCCTCTTGTCGCACCGGCGGCGTGCCGCGTGCATCCGACATCCGCCATATAAGAAAGCCGCTCGCGGCAAGGCACCGGGACATGCATTCGGCAATCCGAAACGGGGCGGCATTCCGCCATGTTCCGACCGATAACAGGGCATTTTCGCGCTTTTCACGCCTAAAGCAGGGGAAAAATGGCCTCGCGGCGCCGGGGGCGGCACCTTTTATCTTGTCTTTACAGTGGCTTACGGGCCACGCAGGGACGCTACCTGTTATTCGACCGAACAGGGGAAGCAATCTTGCAGAACAGGTGCAAATCAACGTCGTAACAGGTCGGATTCCCTGCATAACAGGTCCACCGGATTTCGCCGCCGGCGACACTCTCGATGCGTGACGGCCGCTTGGACACGCCGGCATTTTGCCTTACGCCAGCGCGAAGGGCAGGGGACGATGCGATGCGGGTCTGGGCATGGTTGGCGATCGTTTCGCTGGGACTGACGGGCCAGGCCGGCGCGACGCGGCCGGATGAGTCCCATATCCTGATTCGCCACGCGCAGATCGCAGATGGCCATGACCCGACGATCTTCGCCGGCGACGTCCGGATCGCGGGCGACCGGATTGTCGCGATCGGCACACTCGATCCCCAGCCGGGCGAGACGGTGATCGACGCGACCGGGCTGGTGCTCGCGCCCGGCTTCATCGACACGCACAGCCATCATGACGGGGGACTGAGCAAGCATCGCGATGCGCTCGCGCTGGTCAGCCAGGGCGTGACGACGATCGTCTCCGGGCAGGACGGCGATTCCGACGTGCCGATCGCCCGACGGATCGCGGACCGGACCGCGACGCCCACGGCGGTCAACGTCGCTTATTATTCGGGCCACGGCACCTTGCGTGCGGCGGTGATGGGTGTGGACTACAAGCGCGAGGCGACCTCGACCGAACTCGCCGCGATCAAGACGCGGCTCGATGCCGACATGAGGGCTGGCGCGCTGGGGCTCTCGACCGGGCTCGAATATGATCCGGGAATCTATGCGTCGCGCGCAGAGGTGCTCGAACTCGCCAGGGTCGCAGCCGGTCAGGGCGGCCGCTACATCAGCCATATCCGCAGCGAGGATCGCGACCTGTGGGGCGCGCTCGACGAATTGATCGCGATCGGCAAGATCGCGAAGCTGCCGGTCCAGCTCAGCCACGCCAAGCTGGCGATGACCGACTGGTGGGGTCAGGCCGATCGCATGATCGCACGGCTCGATGCCGCCCGCGCCGATGGCGTCGACGTCTCGCTCGACATCTATCCCTATACCAACTGGCAGAGCGTGCTGACGGTGATGTGGCCGAAGCGCGACTTCTAGAGTCGCGAGACAGCCGAATTCATCCTCGGCCATCTCGCGCCGCCGGAGGGGCTGCTGATCTCGGCCGATGACGCCGACGCCAGCCATGTCGGCAAGACCGTGGCGCAGATCGCCAGCGAGCGCGGGGCCGATCCGGTGACGACGGTGATGGCGCTGATCCGCGACAGCCGGAAAATGGGCGGCGATGTCCATGTGATCGGCACCAGCATGGACGAACGCGACATCGCGAAGCTGATCGCGTGGCCGGCGGCCAATATCTGTTCGGACGGCGAGTTTGACAGCCTCCATCCGCGCGGCGCGGGTGCGTTCGCCAAGGTGCTGCGCCATTATGTCCGCGAGACCAGGCTGCTGACCCTGGGCGAGGCGGTGGTGCGGATGACCGGGCTGTCGGCGCAGCATATGGGACTGGTCGACCGCGGCGCGATCAGGCCCGGCGCTTTCGCCGATCTCGTGCTGTTCGATCCGGCGACGATCGCGGATCATGCGACGACGGAGATGCCGCGCGCGCAGGCGACGGGGGTGGCGAAGGTTTGGGTGAACGGGACGCTGGTTTATGAGGCGGGCAAGGCGACGGGGGTGTTTCCGGGGCGGGTGATCAGGCGGGCCGGGGTGAAGTAGTGCGGAAAGCGCATTGCTGACTATCCCTCTACCGCCCTTCGGCGAAGCTCAGGAGAGTTAGGCACCGGCGTGGCGCCGACCCCCTTGGATGAAATGGGTGGGTCTGACTTCCCCTTCCCCCTTGATGGGGGAAGGATACGGAGGCTTGGTCCGCCTCTTGGCGGACCTAGCCGTAGTTGGATGGGGGTGATGTTTGGCGAATGGCTCTACGCCGAACGTCACCCCCATCCAGCTCCGACTAAGGCCCGCCAAGGGGCGGACCTAAGTCTGCGCAACCTTCCCCCATCAAGGGGGAAGGAAGCATAACGTCACCCTCTCAGTCTCTCGAAATCCATATCCAATTGAAATTACTATATAAATTCGACGAGCTTCTCCCTAGCCTTGCGGTAGAGGGTAGAAGGGCTGATCCCAATCAGGCGCTGCTGATGCAGACATGGCAGGAGTTGAACGGAAGAACGCTACCGACACCATGCGCAGCGTCCGCGAAGTGCGGGTGACCGGTCCCGCTGCACTCAGCCTGGTCTGGTCGGATGGCACGACGGTCGATCTCGACCTGACCGCCGTCATCGCGGGTGCCACCTTCGCTGACCTGCGCGATCCGGCCGAGTTCGCCAGGGTCGAAGTCGGCGATTGGGGGCATAGCCTCTGCTGGACTTCCGGCGCGGAACTGAACGCCGACGCGCTCTGGCTCGAAACGCTGTCGGCGACCGGTCACGACGACGCACGGACGTTCATCGAATGGCGACTGCGCCATGGCCTGTCGCTGTCCAAAGCGGCCGACGCCATCGGCGTGTCGCGCCGGATGGTCGCCTATTATTCGAACGGCGACAGGAAGGTGCCCAAACCTATTTTGCTGGCATGCCGGGGATGGGAAGTTGGCGCCGGAGTCGACCGGGCCGCCTGAGCGGCGATCACCGCCCCGGATACAACGCCTCGGCATCGCGCTTGAACGCGGCGCCGCTGTCGGTGCGGCTGTAGAACATGTGGCCGCCGGGATAGACCGAGACCTTGACCGGTTCGGCGCGGCCGAAGCTGGGCATCTGGTCGACGATCAGGCGTGAGGCGAAGAAGGGGCAGCTGAGATCGTCCCAGCCATGGACGATCAGCACGCCCATCTTCGGATCGTTGGCGATCGCCTTGCGCAGATCGGTGACCGGCGCGTCGTCGGGCTTGCCGCGGTCCCAGGCCGCGTTGACCGCATAGGACAGCGCATTGTAGCGCGCGTCGGTCTTCCAGCCGACCTCGCGCGTGACGAAATCGACTATCGCGCTGGTGGTCGGCGCGATCAGCGCGTCGAGAATCGGGTCGTTGGACTGCTGCTGCGAGGCCCAGGGGAAGGGATCGAACGCGGTGACGTTGCTGTCGTAGACGCTGCCGATCGTGCCGTCGTTGCGGTGGATCTCGCGCAGATAGGTGCCGATGTCGACGCGGCCGCCGAGCTTGCCGACCAATGCGGGGTCGAGCCCGGTCAGCGCGCTGACGCGCGCGACGATGCGTGCGGTCGCCTGCGGATCGGAGCGGCCCTTGAGCAGATCGGCGGCGAAATCGCCGCGGGTATAGGCCTCGACCTCGGCCATCGCCTGCGCGTTGAGCTGGCCCTTTCGCTCGAGATTGGCGGCGGCCATCGACGGCAGGCCGATCATCCACGGCAGCGGCGAGAGCGCGGTTGCGCCGTCGCCCGAGGCGGGATCGAGATAGGGGGAGACCATCACCAGCCCGTTGACGCCGACGCCGATCTGCGACTGCAGCTCATAGGCGATGCGCGGCGCGCGATAGCCGCCATAACTTTCGCCCATCACATATTTGGGCGACCGCAGCCGGCCCGCCTTGACCAGCCAGTCATAGACGACCTTCGACAGATATTTGATATCGGGGTCATTGGCGTAGAACGCCTTCTTCGTCGCATCGGCATCGACCAGGCTGCGGCTGAAGCCGGTGCCGACCGGATCGATGAAGACGAGATCGGTGAAGTCGATCCAGCTGTTGGGATTGTCGACCGCGACCGGCGAGTCGGACGGCGCGTCGCCCTGGCCGCCGAACTGGACGCGCTTCGGCCCGATCGCGCCGAGGTTCAGATAGACCGAGGCCGCGCCCGGCCCGCCGTTGAACGCGAAGGTGACCGGCCGGCCGGGCGCGGCGCCGGGCATTGTGTAGGCGGTGTAGACGACCTCGCCGATGATCTTGCCCTTCTCGTCGCGCACCGGGATGGTGCCGACGGTGGCGTCGTAGCTGACGATTTTGCCGCCGACGCGCACCGACTGGCGGATCGTCTTGTCCGCGGGAAGCGGGGGCAATTTTGTTTCGTCCGCGTCCTTCTTGTCGGCCGACGCCGCTGTGGCGGCGGGCTTTTCGGCGGCGAGCAAAGGCGGGGTGGCGAGCGCGCAGGCGAGGGCGAGGGGGGCGGTGAAAGGCTTGAGATTCAAGGCGGGGTTCCCGGTGATGGTCATTGCGGGGACCGTAGGAACGCGCGCCGGACGCCGCAAGCGGCGCTCGACCGGCGTCGGGGGAGGGCCTGTTCCTGAGGCATTGCTTGCACCCGTCGGCTGGGCCGTTCAGATATGGCGCGAGTGGCGCGCGCAGGCGGACAGGGGCCGAATGGGACAGGACGAACCTCGGCGGATCGGCCCGTTGCTGATGACGGGACTGGTTTCCTTGCCGATCCTGTTTGTCTGGATGCTGCTCCGATCCGGTTATGCGCGGAGCACGCGCAATGCGCCGTTGTTCTATACGTTCACGTTCCCGGCTCTGTCGGTCGCGACCATGATCGGCGTCTGGCTGGCGGCTTCATGACGGCATCGAGCGTTGATCCGGGACCATCGCGGCCGTGGTGGATGTTGTTCCCGCGCGAAGCCCGGACGGCCAGGGAGCCCGATCCCGCAGCGGAACGGCCGTCGATCGTGCCGGGATCGAAAGTCCGGCTCAAGGACAAGCCCGCCCGCGTGCGGACGGTGCTTGCCGTCGAATGGCATTGGTATCGGCATTGCTATTGCTTCCACGTCGAGACGAGCAAGACGGATGCCGGAATGTGGGAGCCGTCCTACTGGTTTGCCGAGCAGTTGGTGGTGGTGGAAGAGGAATAGGGTTTAGCGGGTAACGGCGAAGTATTGGGCAGGCTTCGGAACAGATCCTCCCCGGAACGGGGCTACCATGTTCACACATCTCTGTTGACCGCCGATTCTCGTTATGATTCGAGGCTCCTGTCGTGTTGCGAGGAGTGATCGGATGGTGCCGGGTATCGTACTGGGCAA
>Ga0105249_10001053_pt1 | contig 24450 bp, 22 predicted proteins | sample KBSS44metaG_FD_81522 | JGI IMG/M metagenome (GOLD analysis project Ga0105249, IMG submission 81522) | Switchgrass rhizosphere microbial communities from Kellogg Biological Station, Michigan, USA - KBS S4-4 metaG | ecosystem: Host-associated > Plants > Roots > Rhizosphere > Soil | place...
GCCGATCGATGCTCCAGACGCTGCCGTACGACCGATACATCCCGCAGACGCGCCCGAGGGATTGGAAACAGGCCCGCGATCTCATGGTCGTCCAGTACACGCCGGATGCGCCCGTGCCGCTTGCCGCGGTGCCTAACGTCTTGCGGCGCGTGCCCGCGCTCGACACCCTGGCCGCGTCGGCCACACGGGTCATCGCCCTGAGCCAGGGGCTCATCAATGGGAAGATGATGGACATGAGCCGCGTGGACGTGAGCGCGCGGCTCGGCGCGACCGAGATCTGGCAGGTGGAGAACCTCGTGGGCATGGACCACCCATTCCACCTGCATGGCTTTCAGTTCCAGGTCATCGACCGCAACGGAGTGCCAGAGCCCGTCCGACGATGGAAGGACACGGTGAACGTGCCGAAGCACGAGACGGTGCGGTTCATCGTGCGGTTCGACGACTATCCCGGCAAATGGATGTTCCACTGTCACATCCTCGCCCACGAGGACCACGGGATGATGGGCGTTCTCGAAATCCGATGAGTCGAGTCACGCGGAGGCGAACATGACACGATCATGCGGTGGTTCCTGCCGATACGCTGGTGCGCTGGTCTCCATCCTCGCCGTCGTCGGCTGCTCCCGACCGAGCGCGATGACGGCATCGAGCCGCGTGGATATCCCGGCCGGCCGCGGCGCCGACCCGACTGACGTGGGCGCACAGGACATGCGCGCGCGCGTGCTGCGCGGTCGCGCACTCGTGCTGGACCACGCGTGCAGCGCCTGCCACAGCGGTGTGCTCGACCCGGCCGGGCAAGGCTTTCTGGCAGGGATGCGAACGACGGAGGAGGAGTTCACCATCGACGGGTTCAAGACGCGCCCTCGAAACCTGACGCCGGACAACGAAACGGGAATCGGCCGGTTCAGCGAGCGACAGATCTTCAACGCGATGCGATTCGGTCTGCGGCCCGGTGAGACGGCGGACGTGGAGATCACCTCCACTACACCCGGCCAGGGCAACTTCCCCGCGCGCCCGAAGTATCTCGCGCCGCCGATGCCCTGGATTGCGTGGCGACACATGTCCGATCAGGACCTCTGGGACATTGCCGCTTACCTGAAGCACGCCGTCAAGCCAGTCAAGAACAAGGTGGCCGACAGCGACGGCCCGCCCGACTTCTGGGCGAGCTACTACGCGACCCGGATCGGGCCACGCCCAGCCTTGCAATACCCGACCGCCAATGAGGTCGGCGGCACCGCGCCTAACGAGCAGGTCCTCCGCGGGCGCGCGCTCGTCATCGAGCACGCCTGCGGCGATTGCCACAATGGAAGAGACAATCCGGCGGCGGGCGACTGGCTCGTCGGTGCGCTCACCCCGACCGATACGTTCCAGCTGGGACCGTTCACGATCCGCCCGCGCAACCTGACACCCGACGACGAGACGGGTCTTGGTCGCTTCAGCGAGCGGCAGATCTTCAACGCCCTGCGATTTGGTCTGTCCCCGCGCGAAACACCGGACGCGGAGGTCACGGCGACGGTCCCGGGTAAGGGCAACCATCCGGCGCAGCCGAGATACCTCGCACCGTCGATGCCCTGGGTGGCATGGCGCCACATGACCGATCAACAGTTGCGCGACATCGCGGCGTATCTCAAGCGCGGTCTCAAGCCGGTGAAGAACAAGGTGCCCGAGAGCGACAGGCCGCCGGACTTCTGGGTGAGCGGGTTCACCGTGGACAAGATCGGCCCGTATCCGGCATCGCCGTTCCCGACGGCGAACGAGAAGGTGCCGTAGGTGCGGGCCACGTATTGGATGCTTTGCGGCTGAACTTGATGCGTTAGGCCGCGACAGAGCTCCCGTCTCGCAGCTTCAACCCAACGTGGCGAGAGCCTCTCCAACCGCGCGTCCGAGTGCTGGCACAGCGTTGCTCGCCGTTGACCAGACGATTTCTCGGTCGGTCGCCCAATACCGATGTGTCACGCGGTCTCGCATCCGTGCGACGGGCGACCAGTCGACTGCGGGATAGGCCGCCTCAAGGCGCGGATCTGCGCCGAGCGCGGCCTTGGCCGCTTCGCCGAGAACGATGATCTGATACAGAATCGCGTCGCGAATCGCAGGGTCGCTATCGAACATCGCCCGGCCCCGCCCCACGTAGCTAGCGATGGCATCGGCTGCCTCCGACATGTGGCGCAGCCGCTCGATTGCGGCCGCACGGGCACCATCAGACACTGATCGCCTCCCGTAATGCCGCCGCGCGGACCGGCTCTCGAAGTCCCGCCTCGGTTACCACGTCAACCCGGCGACCGAGCAGTTGCTCAAGCCGCAGTTCCAGACGCGCAAGGTCCAGCAGCGATCGCCCTGGCTCCACGGCGACAAGAAAGTCGACGTCGCTTCCCTCACGCTCCTCACCGCGGGCGACCGAGCCGAACACCCGGACGTCACGCGCGCCGCTATCAGCGGCGGCGCGACGGATATCGTCCCGCAACTCGAGCACTCTGTCGCGAAGTCTCATGGGGGCAGTAAGTTAGCACGGGCAGCGCCCGACCGACAGGAGGCCCGCATCTCGCCGGAGGCCTAACGTTCGTTGGAACCACGGGCCGGCCAAGGATGCTCGTTACGCCGCCTAACGGTTCGAGGGAGCTACCGATCGGTCTGCGGAGGCTCATTTCGCTCGCCACTGTTCCATCGGAGCGCAGCTTCTTGCGGGCGTTAGGCGAGCGACAACATTCCTGGAGGGCACGATGCCCTCGAACTCGCCGCAGTCTTCGGTGCCCGCATCCTCATTGACAGCGCGTACGCCCCATTCCTGGTGAACGAACGCACCGTCGATACTGGAGGTGCCGCGCACCGAACAGGGTGAGCGACAAAGCGTCCGGTGGCGCCTCGGCGGATCGACGCGAGAAATGCACGGTCAACGGGCCGGCCACGAACCAGTTGGATGCGACTTCCGTCAGCCTGGTCGGACCGTGGCTCTCCGTGAGAACGATGCTGACGGTGGTGTCGGTCGTCGACACGACCACGTCGTGCAGAAGCTCCTCGCTCCAATATCGCCCGGCGAGCGCCGGATCCGGATGATGCCTCGCCGGTACGACTCCACGACTGTACCGCGTCCGCGGCGGAAGGCCGAGGTGATCGACCTCGAGGCGCGTCGGCCTGGTCAGACCGTCGTCCGCGAAGCGCCAGACGGCCCCGTCGCTCGTGAAGCTTCCGTTGCTCGGGATCAATCGCGTCGGCCGCGCTCCCGACTCCGCCTCGAGTGAACCGTCCGCCCCGACGCGAATCCGCACCCACGGGTCAGTGCTCGCGCTCAGGTAGATCCCGGTCAGGGCAGAGTCAGCTTCGCGGTGGGTCGCGTCGAGGCGCGGGCCGTGTCCGCCGTCGCGCTCGCACTCCCCGCACTGTCAAGGAAGACCGCCAGCGTTCGCTCGGCCAGCCCGGTCGCTCCCGGGGTCCGACGATTACAAAGGGTCGCTACCGCCAGCCGCTGGTCGGGCACTCGAATCAGGTCAGTGCTGAAGGCGCGCAATCCGCCGCTGTGCGCGATCGTTCGGTGGCCGAGCACGGAGCCGCGGAGTAGTCCCATGCCGTAGGTCAGTTCTTCTCCATCGGCCATCACGACACTCCGCTCCATCTGGGCGAGGAGTGTCGAGTCTCCGATTCGGGGCTCCGAGAAATTGCCGCTCCAGCGCGCGAGGTCCTCGACCGTCGACATCATGCCGGAATGCCCGAGCCGGCGAGAAGCACAGTGAGCAGCAGAAACCGCATCGGCCCTCCGAAAGGGTGATCTTGCGCCAGATCTGCGAAATCACCCTTTCTGGCGATCCCGCAATGACACTGGCGTGCGCAGTATCATGGCGTTTCACGCCAACGCGCGCTCTCGGATGAATCACGAAGAGCGGCATCGACGATGAACTGCGCCATCACCCTCCACCCGGAGCATGACATGCAGCAGATGCAGCTCGGCGCTTTCTCCTGCAGCCTCGCCGTCAAAGACATCGACGCGTCCCGACAGTTCTACGAGAAGTTCGGCTTCGCGGCCACCATGGGAGACGCATCGCAGGGATGGCTGATCCTCAAGAATGAACGCATCGTGATCGGTCTCTTCCAGGGCATGTTCGAGAAAAACATGCTCACCTTCAATCCGGGTTGGGACCAGAACGCGCAGCCGCTCGACCAGTTCACGGACGTCCGCGATCTGCAGCGCCGGCTCAAGGCGCAGGGCGTGGTGCTGGTGACGGAGGCGGACGAGAGCACGACCGGCCCAGCGAGCTTCATGGCGGTGGACCCTGACGGAAACCCGATCCTGGTAGACCAGCACCGGTGAGTGGCGCGACGCGATACCGCTGACGAACGATCGGCCTCAGTCTCTGTTGCGCGATTCGCGCGCCGCGTTCGTGTCTCGAGCGGATGCGGTCGAGAGCGCGTGGTCGCGCCAGGCCGACGGGCGAACGCCGTGCATCTCGTTGAACGCGTTCGAGAAGTGGGCGACGCTCTTGAACCCCACGCCATACGCGATCTCCGCCACGGAGCCGGCGCCCGACTCGAGCAGCTCCGCCGCGCGCTCCAGCCGCATGCGCCGAATGAGATCGGACGGGCTCTCGCCGATCAGGTCTCGGAGCCGCCGATGGAGGTTGCCGCGACTCTGCGCCACCTCGGTTGCGAGACGCTCGACACTGAAACCATCGTCGCCGACGTGGGCCTCGATGGCCGCGCGGACCCGATCGAGAAAGACTCGGTCCGCCGGCTCCGCAACGACGCGAGTCGCATGGACCGTCAGCGGCGCGCCAACTCCAGCGAAGCGTTCCCGCAAGCGACGGCGCATCGCCACGATGTTCGCGATGCGCGCGAGCAGCTCACGCACGTCGAACGGCTTCGTGACGTAGTCGTCGGCCTGTTCCGTCAACCCCGCGAGCTTGTCCTCCGCTTCGGCCCGCGCGGTCAGCAGGATGACCGGCAGGAAATCGGTTTCCGGGTCGGACTTGAGCGCGCGGCAGAGTGCGTAGCCATCCATCACGGGCATCATGACGTCGGCGAGCACGAGGTCAGGCAGCAGGCGACGCGCCGTCTCGAGGCCCTGCTGGCCGTCCACCGCCTCGAGCACGCGATAACGCGGCGCGAGGTGCTGCTTCACGTAGGCGCGCACTTCGGCGTTGTCGTCGACGACGAGCACCGTCGTGACGTCATCATCGACCGCCCCGGCCTCGACCAGATCGTTAGGCACATCTGGGGCGGACGCGAGCGATGGCCCGAGCTGCCGGATTCCAGCGTGCGACACCCATGGAGCGGCGGTATCATCGTCGACGATCTGCTCTGGCGCGAGATGCGCACGACCGCGCTTGAGCGTGACGGTGAACGTGCTCCCGAAGCCCTCCTCGCTCTCGACGGCAATGGTTCCGCCGTGCAGCGCCACGAGCTCCTTCGCCAGGGCGAGGCCGATCCCCGTTCCCGGCTGCGCGCCGGCGGTACGAGCGCGATGAAACCGGTCGAAGACCAGGGTCAGCTCGGCCGCGGGTATTCCGGGACCGCTGTCGCGCACCGTTATGCGGGCCGAGGCGTTGTCGGCGACGACGGTCACGCGCACGGTGCCACCGTCAGGCGTGAACTTGAACGCGTTGGAGAGCAGGTTCGACAGCGCACGGTCGAGATGGGCCGGATCGCCATGGATGTCGACTTGCTCCGCCGGGGTCTGCACGTCGAACGCGATCGCCTTTCGTTCGGCCAGCGGCAGGAACGTACGAGCGATGCCGCTGACGAACACGCCCAGATCGATGGGCCTCGCCTGCAGTGTCACGCGTCCCGATTCCGCGCGCGCGAGGTCGAGGATCTCGTTGATGAGGTCGAGCACTCGGCCCGCATTCCGGCGCGCCAAATCGACCTGCTCGGCGGCCTCCGGTGACAGCGGCCCGTGGAGCCCGGCGCGGAGATCGTCGAGTGGCCCCATCGTCAGCGTGAGCGGCGTTCGGAACTCGTGGCTCACGTTCGCGAACAACCGGCTGCGTGCTCGGTCCAGCTCGCGAAGCTGTTCTGCCTCCACGTGCTCGATCTCGAGGCGATTCTCGAGTCGCAGCCGATTCATCTCTGAGCGCCGCACGCCGTACACCGCCGCGAGCACGACCGCGCCGTAGAGCGCGTACGCCCACCATGTCCGCCACCACGGCGGCAGGATGACGAGCGCGAGCGACGTCCCGCGCTGATTCCACACGCCGTCGTTGTTGCTTGCCCGCACCTGAAAGGTGTACCGGCCTGGTGGGAGATTCGTGTACGTCGCCGCCCGAACCGCGCCCGACTCGAACCATTCGTCGTTGAAGCCGATCAACCGGTATGCATAACGATTCTTCGCCGGGGCCGAGTACTCGAGCGCCGCGAACTCGAACGTGAGCACGGCGTCGCGATACGACAGGCGCAGAGTATCCGCCTGCGAGATGGTCGTGGTGAGGACGGTGCCCGTATCGCGGACGGTCTCGTAGCGATTGCCGCGACGGAAGCCCGTGATGGCCACGGCGGGGACGTTCGGATTGTCGTGGATGTCCTCCGGCCGGAAATAGTTGAAGCCGTAGATCCCGCCGAAGAAGAGCTCACCACGGCGACTCGCGAACGCCGCCCCGGAGTTGAATTCGTTGCTCTGGAGCCCGTCGTTCGCGTCGTAGTTCCGAAATCGCTTCGTGGCCGGATCGAACCGCGACAGTCCCTTGTTCGTGCTCACCCACAGGGCACCGCTCGTGTCCGCCAGGATACCGTAGACGACGTCGTTAGGCAGCCCATCGCGCTCGGTGAAATGCGCGAACGTGCCGGAGTCGATGTCGAAGCGATTGAGCCCGCCGCCCGCAGTGCCGATCCACAGAAACCGGCCCGGTTGGCGTGGATCGGCGAGGATCGACCGCACGGCGTCGTGACTCAGGCTCCCGGGCTGGCGCGGGTCGTGGCGCCAGCGCCGGAACGTCCCCGTCGCCGGATCGAACCGTGCCAACCCCTGATCCGATCCCAGCCAGAGCGCGCCCCGCGCATCCTGAATGATCGACGGAAAGATCCACTGCCCCGTGGTGGGGCGCTCCTTGTGCCGCCAGGCGTCGAATCGCCCCCGCTCCGCGTCGGCGAGCCTAACGAGAAAATTCTCCGTCGCCGCCCATACGACGCCGTCGCGGTCACGAAAGACGTCATAGGTGGTCTCTTCGGGCAGACCCGCGGAGTCGGCGGGATCGTGCCAGTAGTGCCGGTACTGCCCGGTGGCGATCTCGTAGTGATAGAGGCCCTGATAGGTGGCCGCCCACAGAAACCCCGGCGGGTCCTCCACCATCGCCCACACGCCGGTGTTGCCGAATTCCTGAGGTCGCGAGGAGCTGGACTCGAAGCTGCGAAACGCTCCGGTCCTGCGATTCCATTGATAGAGCAGGCCGGCATCGATCCAGAGCGTTCCGGATCGGTCCTCGAATATCGTGTAGACGCTGAACCCCGCCATGCGCGACGGTCGCCCCTCCGGGCGGCGAAACGTTTGGAACCGATTCGCCTTCGGATCGTGGACGTTGATCCCGTAGCCGTTCGTGCCGATCCAGATCACGTCGGAGCGATCCCGGTACACGTCGGTCGGGAGATCGCTGTTGATGCTCTCCGGGTTCTGCGGGTCGTGGCGGAGATACGCGAAGCTGCCGGTCGACGGGTCGAACCGCATGAGCTCCGAGCGGGTCGACAGCCAGAGCTGGCCCGATCGATCCTCGACCAGGCTGACAGCCTCGCCCCAGCCGTACCGGTACGTGCGGTATCTATGGTAGTAGTGCCGCACGCCGGCACGCGTCGAGTCGAACATGCTCAGGCCGGGCACGGATCCGACCCAGAGCCGGCCGCGCGAGTCCTCGTACAGAGCGCTGACGCGAGCGTCGATCAAGCCTGACGGCCGATCGGGCCCCGCCGTGTAGTGGGCGAACACCCCACCACTGCGGCCGGTTGCTTCATGTCGGTCGAGGCCGGTCTCGGTGCCCACCCACACCACCCCACGCCGGTCGACGAGCACGGCGCGGACGCGGTCGTCGCCAAGGCTCGCGGAGTCGGCGGCCGAATGGCCCCACCGTTCGGCCGACACCTCCCCGGCAGCGTTCGTCGTTAGGCGGAAGAGTCCTTCGCCGAATGCCCCCACCCAGATGCCGCCCGCCGAATCCTCGGCGATCGCGGTGACGCTTCGAGCGGGGCCCCCGCGCACCCGCTCGAACCGTTCACGGGCGCGGTCGAACCGGTTCACGCCGCCACCCTGTGTGCCGACCCAGAGCCGGCCGCGGCTGTCCTCGAACACCGCCGTGATCTCGCTGTCCGAGATCGACGTCGAGTCGAACGGGTTGTGGCGAAAGACGACGAACTGATAGCCGTCGTAGCGATTGAGCCCGTCCTTCGTGCCGAACCACATGAACCCGCGCCGGTCCTGCACGATGGCGGAGACGGCGTTCTGGGAGAGCCCGTCGGCGATCGTCAGGTGGCGGAACGCGACATGGTCCTGCGCCGCAAGTGGAGCGGTGCCTATCCCAAATGACAGCAGCAGGGCTCCAGCGCACAACGTTCGGGCGCCGCGATCGCCGAAGCGGAGGCGGGGTGGTGGATCGGACATGCGCCATGAACGTACGCGTGCGGGCGTCGCGTGGTGAGATCCACGTCGCGCCCTGCTGGCGCCTCGAGGGCGGTGTCGCCATCCTTCGCCGCGTCAAGCCCCCGACTGGAGGATCGTCGATGCTGGATCGTTTCGCCCAGATGCTCGGAGTCTCGACCGGCGTCGCGGCGATCCTGCTCGGACTGATCGTCCTGCAGCTCGCGACGCAAGTGTACGCGTTGGTGGACCTCGTGCGACGGAACTCCGTGCGAGGCGGCAGGAAATGGGTGTGGGCCATCGTCGTCGCGTTCGGCAACCTGCCGGGCGCGATCGCGTATCTCGCCGCGGGACGCATGCCGCCGACAGTTGACACGTCGAGCGCCGGATCCGGCGCGAGCACGGCGGGCGGCGACACCGCCCGGCGCGCGGTGGACGCACTGTACGGTCCGCGCGATCAGCGGTGAACGCACCTCCCGCGATCGAGCTCCGCGGCCTGACGAAGCGGTTCGGCGACACGCTCGCGCTTGACCATGTCCATCTCGTCGTCCGGCCCGGCGCCGTCTTCGGCTTCCTCGGGCGCAACGGCGCCGGAAAGACCACGGCGCTGCGCATCCTCTCGGGACTCGCCCGGCCCACCGAGGGCACTGCCCACGTCCTCGGCCACGATGTCACGGGCGCGACCGACGCGGTCCGCGCGCAGATCGGCTTCCTCCCGGACGTCCCCGGCTTCTATCCGTGGATGACGGCGCGCGAGTACCTCGACTTCGCGGGGCAGTTGTTCGCGCTCGATCGTACGACGATCGATGAGCGCGCCAACGCGCTGCTCGAGATGGCCGGCCTGGCCTCGGTCACCACGCGCGTCGGCAGCTTCTCGCGAGGAATGAAGCAGCGACTCGGCATCGCACAGGCGCTGATCAACGCGCCGAGCCTGCTCATGCTCGACGAACCGACGAGCGCGCTCGACCCCATTGGCCGGCGCGAGGTGCTGGAGATGGTCGCGTCGCTCCGCGGTCGGACGACCGTGTTCTTCTCGACGCACATTCTCGCCGACGTCGAGCGCGTGTGCGACGCCGTGGCGATCCTCGAGCGTGGCCGCATCGTGGAGAGCGCCGACATTGCGGAGCTCACCGCGCGCGCCCCGGCGAACAGGCTGGTCGTGGAGTTGGAGGATGATGGCGCCGCCGCGTTGGTCGCGAGCGAGCTCGCGGGGCGAACGTGGCTCAAGTCAGTCGATACCGCCGAGCGTACACTTCGTATTGCTGTCTCCGATCTCCTGGCGGCGCAGCGGGAGATTCCCGCCGCGATCACGTCTGCCGGCGTCGCGCTCCGACGGTTCGAGATCGAGGAGGCGAGTCTGGAGGACGTATTCGTGGAGCTCGTCGGCGGTCCGGCACGATGACGGGATTCGGCGCGTTCCTGCACAAGGAGCTCACGGAGATCCGCCGGACGTGGCGCCTCTGGGTGGTCCCGGGAATCCTCGTGTTCTTCGGCCTGACGAGCCCGATCATCGCGGCGCTCACGCCAGCACTGGTGCAGTCGATGAGCGCGTCGCAGCCGGGCGTGGTGATCCGGATTCCGGCGCCACGGGCGCTCGACGCCTATCTGCAGTTCCTCAAGGGCCTCAATCAGTTCGTCCTCATCGCGGTGGTGATCGCCGGAGCCGGGGTCGTATCCGGCGAGCGTGCGTCGGGGACGGCGATCCTCGCCCTCACGAAGCCGCTCTCGCGGGGGGCGTTCGTGGTGGCGAAGATCCTGTCCCAGACTGTGCTGCTCGTGGCCGCCACGGCGTTAGGCACCGCGGTCTGCCTGGGAATGACGGCGGTGGTGTTCGGCGAAGGGAACCGTGCCGGGCTCGTCGCGGCGGTGGCGCTGTGGCTCCTCTACGCCACGCTGCTCATCGTGGTGATGACGCTCTGCTCGGCGGCCTTCCGCTCGCGCGGCGCGGCGGCGGGTGCGGGACTCGCCTTCTACTTCCTCACACTTCTCTTGTCGGCCTGGGGACCGGCGGCACGGTACGGCTTCGTGGGTCTGTGGCCGGCTATCAGCGGGGCGCTGGTGGGGAAGGGACTGGCGTTAGGCTGGCCAGTGGCGACGGCGGTGGTCGCGATCGGGGTGGGAACGGTGGCGGCAGTACGCATCTTCGAGCGTCAGGAGCTGTAGGGGGAGACGGGTAGCGGGAGACGGGTAGCGGGTAGCGGCCTCGTTGTCATTCCGAGCGGAGCGCGCAGCGCGGAGGCGAGGAATCGCGATCCTCCCGGTAGAGGGACCACCCGGTCGGGACGAGTGCGATTCCTCGCCTCCGCGCCTCCGGCGCTGCGCTCGGAATGACGGCCGCCATCAGAAGCTGTCGAGCGGCGTCGGGCGAGCGAAGGGGCGACAGCCTGGTCGCGGGTCGGTCGGCATCGGATCGACCGGAAAGCGCTCGGCGGTCGCCGCCTGCAGGCGCGTCGCGTCGCTGAGATCGAAGAGCTCGAGCGTCGCCTCGCCGCGGATCGACCGCAGCGACAGCGAATCGCGCTTGACGCCAACGGTCGTGAGGTAGCGGCGAACCGCCGATCGTGCGCTGCGGAATGGCGGCACGAAAGAGGTCAGCACCCAGAGCCGTGCCGTGCCGCGGTACCGGTCCACGTCGCGCAGGTACGCGCGCGTGTCGTTTCGATCGCATGCCGCGGTGGTCCACTCAGTGGGCTGCAGACCGTAGCGCGGCCCATAGAACAGCATGCCGATTCGTGAGAGTGGAAAGACGTACACGACGTCGCCGGGCTTCCGATGCTGCTGGAGGTACCGAAGCACGTCACGGGTGTGCTCGATCTCGTACGGCGGGAAGTCGAACGCAAGGACCGGGACCACGAACAGCGCCGCCATCGCCGCACCGCCAACCGAAGGGTGCAGACGTGAGGCCGTCCGCCGCACCAGCTCCGCCCCCGCCGCCACGGCCAACACGACGATCGGCATGAGGTACAGGATGAGTCGCCCACGGAACGGGTACTGGTGCGCCGCGGCCGCAGCCATCGCCGCCACCACCGGCCCGAGAAGGAGCAGGGCGACCTCTCGGCGCCAGCGCCACAGCGCGACGAATCCGGCCAGCATCGTCAGCGTGAAGACAACCGGCAACTGGTAGCGCAGCAGGGTCGGGTCGCTGAACATGGACGTCAGCTGCCGCCAGAACCATGTCACTGTGGCCAGCCCGGGTGGCAACGGGGCGAAGCCACCGCGCCAGAAGTCGTCCATGAATTCGCGCGTTGCCGGCGTCATGCTGCGGAGCCCCATGACGATCGCGACGAGCGATGCGGTCGCCCACATGGGGATGGTGATGACCAGTGCTCGCCCGGTGGCGCGATCGCGGGATAGCAGCCACTCCACGGCGAGCGCGACACCGATCCCTCCCATGACGAGGACGGAGGCCTGCGAGAACCAGATGATCACGAAGCCCACCGCGCCGGTGAGCAATAGCCGTCGCGTCGTCGCGTCCGCCCTCCGAAGCTCGAGGGCGAGCACCAGGAGCAGGATCGTGGCGGTCACGTCCACGGAATACTGCTTCACCTGCGCGCCGTAATTGATGAACGGCACGCCGATGGCGAACAGCGCGAGCGCGAACGGAGCGGCGAGGCCGTCGAGCGAGCGCTGCGCGAGGCGCCGGAACAGGAACACAGCGGCCACGGCGCAGAGGACCGGGAACAGTCGCAACGCGAGCTCGTTTCGTCCGAACGCTTCGACCGCGGCCTTCTCGACGACCAGAAACCCGCGGGGCGCAACCTGATCGAGCTGGAGGGGCTGCGTCGCCAGCTCCCGACTCGTTAGGCCGAGGATGTTGCGGGAGAGGAGAATCTCGTCGAGCCAGAGGGAGGGATTCCCGACGTAGGCCCACACCCGCAGCGCCACACCGAGCAGGACGAGGACGCTCGCGAAGCGCGCGCTCCGGAGCGCATGTGCGACGCGGCCGGGCGATGTCGAGGTTTCGGGCATATGCGTCGCAGCGTAGCTACCATGCCGCGTTTTAGGAAGACTCGTTCCGCTTCACTGTCTCTCGAGCCATGGCCGGCTCCGATACTCTTTGCTGTCCGGATGGTAGTTACCGGGTAGAGCGATCAAAGATGATGATTTCGCAGAACGGCGGACGCAGATGGCGCAGACGCGCGGCGCGCGGCGCAGAAGGCCGCAGAAACTGCGGTCAGATTCGAGTTACCGCCCCGGGATGCTGCGGCTGAGACCCGGCTGTTCAGTCGCGACCCATAACCAGCGCTTGGCTTAGAGCTGGGGTATCTCCGGCCGAATCTTTGCTCACCTTGCCGAACTAGGGAAATGCATTAGCTTCCCCAGTCGAACTAGGTAAGGAGCTCAACGATGCGCGTCGACCTCCCGCAGGGCACCCTCGAAACAATGGTCCTCAAAACCCTGAGCTGGGGACCAATGCACGGTTACGGAATCGGAAAATGGATCGAGCGCACCAGTAACGCGCTCACCGTGGAGGAGGGCTCGCTCTATCCCGCGCTCCATCGCATGGAGATGCGAGGCTGGCTCGAGCCCGAATGGCGCACGACCGAGAACAACCGGCGCGCCAAGTACTACCGGTTGACCCCCGAGGGCCGCAAACAACTCCGGGCGCAATCGAAGAGCTGGTCGCACCTCGTGGCGTCGGTTGGTCTGGTGCTCGAGGCGACCGAGCCATGACCGAGCCATGACCGAGCCACCGACCCAAGCCGCGTGGCGCCGGTACCTGCGCTTCTGGCGAACGGACGCGCGCGCCGACGTCGACGACGAGCTGGCCTTTCATCTCGAGCAGCGCGTGCGCGATCTCGAGGCGACAGGCATGTCCCGCGCGGCGGCTTGTGACGAGGCGGCGCGCCGAATCGGGGACGTGAGCGCGCTCAAGAACGTGTGCGTGCAAATCGACGAATCGGGAATGCGGCGGCGCGAGCGCGAGGAGTGGCGCGACGCCCTGCGCATGGACGTGCGCACCGCGCTGCGACAGTTGGCGCGGAGTCCCGTCGTGACCGCGGTATCGATTCTCACCCTCGCGCTCGGCATCGGCGCGAACACGGCGATCTTCAACATCGTGTACGCCGTGCTGCTGCGGCCTTTGCCGTACGCCAACGCGGACCGTCTCGCCGTGGTCGCCGAGACGCAGCGCGATCTCCGCACGGGCGTTGGGCCCGGGCAATTCACTGAATGGGTCGCGCGGAACCGCGTGTTTGAGTCGCTGTCCGCGGAGAGCGGCGCGACGTTCAATCTGTCGGGCGTGGGCTTCGCCCAGCGGGTCACAGGCGCCATGGTGACTCCGAGCAAGTTTCGAACGCTCGTCATGCCGCCGGCGGCCGGCCGGTATTTCGTCGACGAGGAAGCCACACCGGGCCGCGAGCACGTCGTCGTGCTGAGTTACGCCCTTTTCACGCAGCAATTCGGTGGCGACGCCGGCATTGTCGGCCGGACGATCTCCCTCAGCGAGACGCCCTACGTCGTCGTGGGCGTGGCGCCGCCGGATTACGCGCCGGAGTCGTACGGCGAACAGCTCTGGGTTCCTCTGGCACTCACCGCGCAGCACAAGACCAAATTCAACGAGCACTGGTTGCTCGTGTACGGCAAGCTCAAGCCGGGGGTGTCGCTGGCCGCGGCGCAGCGCGACATGGAGCGCGTGACGCGCGAGATCGCCGCGCTGCAACCCGCGGCGATGATCGATCGATCGGTTCGCGTCGTCGGCATTCGCGAGGACTTGGCCGGCGACTACGAGCGCCAGTTGGGTGTCCTGTTCGGCGCCGCGGCGCTCATCCTGTTGCTCGCGTGCTCGAACATCGCGGGCCTGATTCTGGCCCGGCTCACCACGCGCCGAAGGGAAATCGCGGTTCGCCTGGCTCTCGGCGCGGGGCGTGCTCGCGTCGTGCGACTGCTCCTCACGGAGAGCGTGGTGCTGGCGGCGATGGGCGGCGTGGCCTCGCTGGCCGTGGCCTCCGGTGCGACGACGCTGCTGCTGCGTATCGCGCCGGCCAGCGTTCCGCGCTTGGACCAGGCCGACGTCGGCGCGGCGACGCTCCCCTTCGTCATCGTCGCGACGCTCGTGGCCGGGTTGGTGCTCGGCATCTTCCCGGCGCTGCGCAGCACGCGCGGCGACGTCCAGCAGGCGTTGCGTGAGAGTGGGCGGACGTCCAGTGCTGCGGGTCCGCGCGATCACGCGCGAAGCGCACTCGTCGTGGGCGAGATCGCGCTCGCGCTGGTGCTGATGACGGGTGCCGTGCTGTTCGTGCGCAGCGCGCGCAATCTCGCCGACATCGACCCTGGCTTCGATCCCACCGGCCTCCGATCCGTGCGCGTCTCGCTGGCCGGCTCGCGATATCAATCACCGGCTCAGATCGCATCCGGAATCACGCGGTTGCTCGCGTCGGTGAGCGCACTCCTGCACGCGCGCGCCGTCGCGGCCACCACCGGCCTGCCGATGGGGAATGGCGTGCCGGACGTCCAGCTCCACATCGCGGGGCGCGAGTTTCCGCCCGGGCAGGAACCTGCAGCGAACTTCCTGGGTGTCTCGCCGACCTATTTCGAGACGATGAGAATCCCGATCGTGCGCGGCCGCGCGCTCACCGCGAACGACCGCGCCGGTGCGCCGCCAGTCGTCGTGATCAACGAGGAGCTGGCCCATCGCCTCTGGCCGAATGAGAGTCCGCTCGGCAAGCGCTTCTACTGTTGCGGCGATGACAGCGTCCATGTCTGGCGGGAGATCGTGGGTGTGTCGCGAAACGTGCGCCACTGGCTCACCGCGCGGCCGTTCGACGAGATCTACGTGCCGTATGAGCAGGCGCCGGCAGCCAGTTGGGTGTGGTTCAGCAATACCGTAACACTCGTGATGCGCACCGAGCGGAGCGACGCGATCCTTCCCATGCGACTCCGCACCGCCATTGCGGCCGTCGATCCGTCTCTGCCGCTCTTCGAGCAGTTCAGCTACGACGACCTGTGGCGGCGGTCGACGTCGACCAACCGGTTCGCGATGCAATTGTTCTCGGCGTTCGCCGCGCTCGCACTGACGTTGGCGGCCATCGGCATCTACGGCGTGCTTGCATATCTGGTGAGCCATCGCACGCAGGAGATCGCCGTGCGTATGGCGCTCGGCGCCACGCGTCCGCAGGTCTTCGCGCTGATTCTCCGCCAGGGCGGTGCGCTCGCGGCAGGCGGAATCTTCATCGGCATCGCGATCGCCGTCGTCGCGAGTCGCGCGCTTCAGCAGTTGCTCTATGGTATCGAGCCGACCGATCCGATCACGTACGCCATCGCCGGCTTCGCGCTTGCCGCCGTGGCGCTTGCCGCCTGCTATGTCCCGGCACGCCGCGCGGCGAGCGTGGAACCGTACAGTGCGTTGAGAGGGTGACGGTCATGCGAATCCGCGTTCCTGTCGTCGCCGGCCTCCTCCTCGTCGTGTCACTCGGCGCCGCGTGCGGACGATCCGGCGCGGGAGGTCGGCAAACCGGAGGGCCGGAGCCGGCCCGCGCCGCAGCCGCGCCGCCTATCGCCGCGTCAGGGTGACTCGTGCAAATGGTCTGCGCACTCCGGAACTGTCGTTGTCCATGTGCCACTGCCACGAGTCCTTCGCACGATCGTAGACGAAGGTCGTGTGAAAGCTCGTCGTCGCGGTGTAGTGGAAGAGGAAGGGAATGGAATCGCCGGCGACGGAACCGCGGCCGGTGCCCTCGGGAGGGAACGCCGCCGCGGCGGTGTTATCCATCCACAAGCAGGCGTACGCGCCGGTCCTGGGATCGCGACCAAAGAGTACCACCGCTTCATAGGCAGGAGTGCCATTCGGCGCTCGCTCGCGAGATACTTCGCGCATCTGAAGGTACTCGCGGCCCAGCAGCCACTCGAAGGTCACGTCGTGGACGGTCTGTTGGCGGGCAATGGTGCCGCGCAGCACCCAATGCCCAAGAAGGCGTGGGAAGAGCGAGTCAGGATGTAATGCCTGGCCGTACAAAACTGCCGGGGCGCACAGTAGACCGAGGGCGACTATCGCGACCTTGCGCATTTGCCACCTCCTCGCGGATAGTCGGGAGCCGCTTACCACCTAACGCCCCAGCTCAGCGATCGCTGGGCGGCGGCGCGAGGAGCTTGCTGGACAACGCCCCAGCCAGCGTTCGTTAGGCGGCCGGTCGTGAAGCAAGCGGAGCGAGCCAGCCGCGTCCAAAGCGACGTGCGCCGTCAGGGACAACCCCCGTTAGGGACAGCACGGAAATGTGACGCCGACATCGTTGCCGCGCACTCAGAAGACGTCCAGGTCGCGGGCGACGACGACCTTGCCGCGATAGGCGCGCTGGATCTGCTGCAGAATATCTCGCAGTCCGTCTTCGCCGGCCGCGTTGTGATAGGCGACGAGCAGCCCAGCTTTGGCCCGGTTCGCCAACTCCGCCAACTGAGCGGTGGTCGTGTGATACCGCGCGCGATAGGCGGGCCAGTCCGGCACCGACTCGACATTGTATGACGTCAGCTGCACCTCGTGGATGAGAACATCACACGGTTGACAGTTGGCGACCACCTCGTCGCTGGGACTGGTGTCGCCCGAGATGACGATGACACGATCCGGCGTCTCAAAGCGATAGCCGAACGCTTGAGCCCAGTCGCCGTGCTTGACGGCGAACGCTTTGACAGTGACGCGGTCGTCCTTGTACACAACTCCAGGTTGGACGTCATGTGCGCGTACCACCAGGGGAGCGGCGTGCTGCAACCCGCGTGTGCGGTTCTCGATGTCGCGCCGGTACGCCATCAGGAGGTGCTGGGTCATCTCCTCCGTCCCTTCGGGACCGTAGACATCGAGCTCCTTACGACCGAAGACCCAGGGCATGAGTAGAAGGTCCGGGTACCCGACCGTATGGTCGGAGTGGTGATGCGTGAGAAACGCGACGGCGATCTTCGTCGGCTCGAGCGCGGAAAACCCCTTCGCGGCTGCCGCCGCGGCGCGGCGGACGACACCGGGACCGAAGTCGACGAGATAGGCGCGATCGCCGACGACGATCGCGGTCGCCGCCCCGGAGCGATCCGGATTCGGTCTCGGTGTACCGGTGCCGAGCATGACGACTCGCGTCTGCATTTGTGCTTGAACGGGCGTCGCCGGCGACAGGACGGTGGCGGCGAGAGCGATAACGAGGCAGGAGCGCATGAAAGCCTCTGACGGGTCCGTTGAGATCAGCATGACCACGATTGCAATTCGATGATGTTTCCTTCGGGATCAGTTACGTAGACCCAAGTCACGGTCGGTCCGGTCGCGGTCGCCAGTGTCACGATCTCGCCGACTGGCTTCCCGCCGGCGCGCAATACGGCCTCGCGTGCCGTCGGCACGTCATCGACGACGAACGCAATGTGGCCGAACCCCGGTCGGTTCACGCCGACCCCGGGTCTCTCGCGGAGAATGTTGTAGGTGAAGATCTCGAGCGTAGGTCCGTTCTCCCCATGACCGGGCAAACGCAGATGCACTCCACACAGGTGCGCGCCCGTGATACCGGTTCCGCGCTCGAGGTCCGGACCCTTGAAGTCTCGCTCAGGCGGCACCGGAACGCAGCCGAACTGCTCCTCGTAAAACCGTGCCAACGCTCTCCAATCAGCAGCGATCAGATTCGTATGGCCGTATCTCGCGCCAGGGATCATGATGCGCTTTGTATGGGCTCCCATACTTGTGCGGTGCGGGTCAGGAGCGCAGGTGGAGAACAGCCACCTGCACTCCGTCGCGCCTACCGCTCGATGGCGGCCAGCAAGCCGATATTTCGATCCAGCGCGATCGTGCGGCGTGCCACGTTGACGCCGAGCTCCTTGCCGGCGGTGATGTCGAAGCGATAGTGAATCCCGGCGTACATGCGCGACAGCCCCGCCTCGGTCAGCCACGCGTCGACCTCACTGGTCTTCTTCGGGAACAGATGACTCAGCGCCGTGGCGGCGGCCGACGACACGCAGGAGTGCCCTGACGGATACGACGGGTGATTCGGCAACGCGAAGCTCAGCGTGATGGCGGTGTTCGCCTGGGACGGCCTGATGAACCAGTAGTAGTACTTGGCATCCCAGCAGCCGATGAGCGCTTCCATCATCGCGACGCCCGTCAGCGCGAAGGCGTGCGTGGCCGCGCGCTCGTCCCGCCGGAATTCCTGCACGTAGCTCCCCGTGACGAGATTCCAGTAAGTGTGCCATCGATCAATTCCGCCGCAGGATCGAGATCGCGCCCACGTGGGGGCCGGGCCACAATAGCCTGGCGATGGGGCTCGCACAGAAAGGGATGCTCGCGGAGGCTTTTGCCTCCGTGCGGACGTCGATCCAGCTGTCGCCCGAACGTCCCGATTTCGTGGCGGATCTTGCCTGGATCCAGGCATTGATGGGACAAACGACAGCTGCACGAGCGACGCTGCGCCGCGCCAAGGTGATGCCCTTCGAGCCGTACAACATCGGGCGCGCGTACGTGGCGCTGGGAGAGCCCGACAGCGCCTTTGCGTGGCTGGAGCGAGCGACTTGGAATTTTCCGCATCGCGCGGACCGTCGCGATCCGGCGCTGGACGGTGGGGGAGCGACGCGCGCTTCGCGCGCCTGGTATCGCGTATCGACCGTGAGATGGGGCTGCGGGGGACGCACTAGGGCAACGCAGTAGAGATTCTTGCCGCGCGCAGGTCGCGATTGCTTCGCTCAGCGCCCGCTGTCAAAGCGTGCGCGGAGGGCCGCTTGGTCCTCAACGCGTTACGCGGTGGGCGTGTAGAACTCATAACCCGCGCGGATCGACTCGCCGGACGGCCGGGCGCGCTACAGCGAACGCTTCGGGACGGTCGAGCCGGTGTTCCCCTCGGGCGATGGTCCAGCCGCACCCCGCCTCCGATCGCACGAACCAGCCAGCACCGAACCTGCCTAACTAGGGACCGCGACAGCACACACCGTCTCCAATCCGGGTTTTTTCTACAGCGTCAGCGCTTGAAGTTGAGCTGCGAGCGGATCAAATCATTGCGAGCGAAGCGAGCATTAATAGCCGGCGCGCCAGCTCCAACGGACGTTAGGCCGCCGGCGGGTATAGTCCGGAGGCATAGGTAACAGAGTAGTCCAAAGACATCGGTAACACTCGACTAACCTGCATCACAGGACTCCGACAGGGAGGCTGTGATGCCGTGGACGGAGAGCGATGCTACGGCCGCGTCGCGCTATGCGGGCTCGCGGCGGCCGTATCCCGAGCGGCTGCCCACGCCCGAGTACCGTGGGCACTTCCTCGTGAAATGGGTGACCGACGCCGGGACGTTCCGTTTTCAACAGCGCTTGCTCTACATCGCGAACGCGCTCGTGAACCAGCATATCGGCTTGGAGGAAACCGACGACGGCGTGTGGGCCCTTTCCTTCCCAACACGGGGCTGATCGCCATACTCGATGAGCGCGACTTCCTCATCCGCGGGTAACCTGAAAGTGCTACCCATGTCCTCAGACACCTCTGTTACCTATCTCTCCGGCTGCTCACCGCGACGATGCTTCCTGGCAGGCCGATGTCGACGACGAGCGGACGATGGTCACTCCGCCAGTGTTGCTCCGAGAACGGACCGACATGAACCGATCGTATGAAGTCTTTCCAGTCAGCTGGTACGAAGCAATAGTCGATGTGAAACGGATTCCGCTCTGACCACTGCCAGAAATGTGTGGGGCGCTCCGGTACGTCCGGATCGTAGCCAGGAGCATTGTGGTACGCGCTGACAAGATGAAAGTCCTGGCTCAGACGACGCGCGAGTTCAGCGTGATTCTTGGAGGGAGCCGCTCCGCGCCAGTGGGCGAAGCAATTGAAATCGCCGACGACAACGCTCGGCGTTGCGCGCAGAAACCCGGCGTACGCATCGAGAGCATCTAGGATCGCACGAACGTAACTGGGGCGACGCAGGGCCCAGATCGCGAGTATATGGAAGCGCGTGGGGCCTGAGACGATCGCGGGATACGCAGAGTGATCCAGCGTAGAGTTCAGCGGTCCCGCCGTGACCTGATATGGGGAACGCGCCACAATGCCCACGCCGTGCCTTGCGTTGACGCCGAACCAGGCGTACCGCCCCTCCGTTCGTGGAGACTCGGGTCGGGCGCACTCCTGAAGAACGGCGATATCTGGACCGAGAGGCGCCAAGTCGGCGGCCCGCTCAAGGCACGACCCGCGATAGCAATTCCAGGTCGCAATTCGCATCGATCCGCCGAGAGTCTCCGTTGCGGGCTAACGCCCCAGATTCCATGTCAGCTACAGCGTTCGTTAGGTTGCAGGCGCATAGATCAGCGACACGACGTGTGCCAATTGAAGTGCGTTTCAATCAATGATGTCGCAGAGGAACCGCATCGGCTGCGAAGGATACTTGGCAAGAAACGTGAAGAGCGCATCAAAGTCGTCCGCGTACTGCTCATTGTGGGCGCGCCAAATCGCCCCGCGATCTGCGACGACTAGAGTTAGCCGACCTCCAAGTCTCACCTTTAGGCGATGATTCGTAGTGACTTTGCCGAGGCGTGCGGCGATGTCGGGCGTGGCCAGCGTGTAGGCGATTTGACGTTCTTTCTCGCGCGGAGGTGTCGCGTACGCGAGAACGCCTTTCGTTACGGCGAGTGAGATTTCAGCCACGGGATCTAAAGGGAGAGTTGTTGCAACCTAACGCCTGAAGTTGAGTTGCGGGCGAGTAAAACAAAAGGTGCGGGCGCAGCCCCGCGCACTCCGAAGATCGCCCGTCTGCTCCAACGCACGTTAGGCCGCGGCCAAGCCTATTGATCCTGTACCGCGTCACGCGGGTCATCGAGGTCACGGCCTCTGGGCTCAGGCGTGTAGTACGTGGTGACAAGGGTGACCACGCTCAGCAACGACAGATACGCCGCGAGCGGAACCCATGACAAGATGGCGGCCTCCTTGTCGTCGCCATAGAAGTTGGTCGTCCAAGCGATGATGCCCGCGCCAACCAGCGGAGCCACACCCCCCGCGATCACGGCGGACACCTCCCGGGCCATGGCTACGCCGATGTACCGGTGCCGTGCACCGAATAGCTCCGACAGAAATGCGCCCTGCGCTCCGAACATGCCCCAGACCCCGACTCCGAGCGCGATGGACATAACAACTATGCTCGAGGTCTCATCGCCGCGGCTGAGCACCCACCAGACCGGAAATGCAATCAGCAGCTGGAAGATTGCGAATGAGCGGTAGGCGATGACCCGCCCATAGCGGTCGCTCAAGATGCCCGCCAGCGGGACCACCACCGCACCAACACAAGCAGCACACACGAGCGAAAGCGTTCCGCTCGAGCCTTTGAGGCCGACCACGTTTACGATGTAGCTCACCGCGAGGGCCTGATACAGGGAAGAACCTCCATTCTCGCCGAGACGCAGGCCGATACCAAGCAGCACTGTCTTCTTCGAGTGTTCCAAGAGGTGGGCAAGCGGTCTGTCGTCCACCTCGTGACGGGCTTTCAGCTTTGCGAATTCCGGTGACTCCTTGAGCTTCACGCGGATCCAGATCGCGACGCCGATAATGACCACGCTGAGAAGGAAAGGAAGACGCCACACCCAGCTCTGGGCCACGTCGTCAGTGCGAAGGAGGAGGACGAAATACACGAGGGACGCAGCCACGGTCCCCAGTTGGATGCCCATGAAGGGGAGCGCAGCGAAGAAGCCGCGCCTCGTGCGGGGGGCATATTCCGTCATCAATACGGAGGCCCCCGCCTGCTCCGCGCCCGCGCCCAGGCCCTGAAGCAGGCGCAGCCCGACCAGCATGAACGGAGCCCAGTACCCGACGCTAGCATACGTCGGGAGTACCCCAATCAGCGTGCTGGCCGCGCCCATCAACGAGATCGTGGTGACGAGGGCAAACTTGCGTCCGAGCCGGTCACCAAGGATGCCGAAGACGATGCCGCCGACCGGGCGTACTGCGAAACCGAGGAAGTAGGTGCCGAAGCTGGCCATCCTACCGACGGCCGGATCTTGCTCGGGGAAAAAGAGAGGCGCGAAAACCAGAGCGGAGGCCAAGCTATAGAGTGCAAAGTCATAGTACTCGAGCGCGCTACCCAGGGAGCTGGCCCATGCTGCGCGGTATAGAGCCGACGACGTGATCCCGACAGTTTCGGTCGGCGATACGCTCTCAGCGGTATCCCTGCGCGCTGATTCCATGTGATCGGCGGCCTGACGCCCAAGTTCTGCTACAAGCGAAGTATCACCGTTGCGGCGTAGCCGCAACCTCAGATCGCTTGTCTGCAGCAACGATGCGTTAGGCAGCGGGCGCGGCAGCCTCAGAACCGAACGCCGACGGAGGCAGCGCGGCGCCTTTGAGTGTGGCGCCAAGCTTTCACGAAGATCGTGGACGCGGCGCCGGAGCCCGGTACCATTGAAATCCCTCGCGACTCTCCGCACTTCGCACCGACGCTTGCTACCTTCTCCTGTGCCGAGGAATGCGGCGAACCAACCCATCCTGTTACCGATCTCTTAACTCGTCGGGCTGACGCTACCCGATAGCCTCCGGAGATTCTTGATGAAGATCATGAAGCTTGCCGTCCGGTCGACCGGCGCTCATTGGCGGCGCGCGCACAGCGTGCTGGCCGTCGCAGCGACCGCCTTCGCCACGCCGACCCAGCGCGCTCCGGTGGTGTTCCATGTAAGCTTGGGTCAAGCGTCGGCGACGTCGGTCTCCGGTCGCCTGTTGGTCTTCGCCAAGCCGCTCGGACCCGCGGACAAGAGGCCCGTCGCGGCGGTCAACATGGACCAGATCGATACCCGCGCGATCGCGATCGCCGCCCAGGAGGTGGCGCGCCTCGAGCCCGGTGCCACGGTCGACTTCGACGCGGACGTCACCGCCTTCCCCACACCGTTCTCGCAGCTCAAGCCCGGCCGGTACGCCGTGCAGGCGGTGCTCGATCGCGACCACAGCTACAACTACACTGGACGCGGCCCTGGCGATCTCGTGAGCGGGGTAGTGGAGATGGACCTGCCCGGCGACGCCGCCCAGGCCCTAACGCTTGCGACCGTCATTCCCGAATCCGATCCCCTCCAACCCCTGTCCAACGTGCCGGCGGCGCTGAAGGAGATCTATGCTGCGGCCAAGGCCGACATCAACCCGATCACCTTCGCCAGCCCGGCGCTCAGCGGTTTCTGGGGTCGGCCGACAACCTTACGCGGCTGGGTGGTGACTCCGCCGGACTACGCGGCTCATCCCGGCCGGCGCTATCCGACGGTCTACTACACCCAGGGCTTCGGCGGCTCATTGCGCTCCCTCCACGACGCCGCCGTCGCTCGGTGGGATGAGATGAAGACGGGCAAGGCGCCGCCGATGATCTGGGTGGGGATCGACCAGTCGAGTCCCAGCGGAACGAGCGAGTTCGTCAACAGCGTCAACAACGGGCCGTGGGGCCAGGCGCTGACGGTCGAGCTGATCCCCGAGCTGGAACGCCGATACCGCATGGACGCCAAGCCTTCGGGCCGCCTGCTGACTGGACACTCCTCTGGAGGCTGGGCGGCGCTATGGCTGCAGGTGAAGTATCCAAAACTGTTCGGCGGCGCCTGGCCCACCTCGCCCGACCCGAGTGATTTCCACGACTTCTTGGGGCTAGACCTCTACGTCCACGACGCCAACGTCTATCGCAAGCCCGATGGCACACCCTGGCCACTGGCGCAGGACAAGGGCCAAATGCTGGTCTCGGTCGAGGACTACGCGCGCCGGGAAGTCGTCGTCGGGGAGTATGGTGGCCAGTTCGCCTCCTTCGAGTGGGTCTTCTCCCCACGCGGTGCCGACGGGCTCCCGGTCCCCATGTTCGACCGCACGACGGGCGAGGTCGACTCGGCCGTGATCGCGTATTGGAAGGAGCATTACGACGTCGCGGACCTCCTCCGCCGCCACTGGCCGGACCTCAGGCATGATCTCGACGGGAAGATCCACCTGACCGTGGGTTCGGCCGACACCTTCTATCTCGACGGGGCGGCGCACC
>Ga0105249_10001054_pt1 | contig 24439 bp, 12 predicted proteins | sample KBSS44metaG_FD_81522 | JGI IMG/M metagenome (GOLD analysis project Ga0105249, IMG submission 81522) | Switchgrass rhizosphere microbial communities from Kellogg Biological Station, Michigan, USA - KBS S4-4 metaG | ecosystem: Host-associated > Plants > Roots > Rhizosphere > Soil | place...
CCGGATTGTAAGATCAGCAATGAGTAATTATTTTTCTTTGCCTCTTCTTCAACTGCTGTAATGAAGGAGTGATAAAAATAGTTTTGGATAAAAGGTACTATTACGCCGATCAAACGGCTTTTATTGGTACGTAAGCTGATTGCGTAAGCATTGGGTTCGTACTCCAGCATTCTTGCTGTTTCAGTTACTCTTTTTTTTGTTTCATCTGAAATATCCGGGTGATTCTTCAACGCTCGTGAAACGGTAGAAATACTGATATTTAAAGCCTTAGCGATATTTTTTAGAGTGGCTCCTGAAGACATAAAAATTAATCTTGCTCAAATTTATTAACAGAAATCCTTTTCGCAAACTTTTTCGCAAACGTTTGCAAAAACTATCTTACATTCATTGAGCTCAAACTAAATAAACAAATTAGTTTTAGTAGCTGTTTAAATGTTAAAAAGCTCCCCGCTTTTTAACAATTCAATCATCTTAATGCTAATGCTTATGTCTTTCAAAAAACTACTACAAATTGTAGTTCTTCCCTGCTTGCTACTAATCGCCCAGCAATCATTCGCACAGGAAAGAACTGTTACGGGAAAAGTAACTGACTCAAAAGATGGTTCACCTATTGCAGGTGCTTCCGTCATTCCTAAAGGAACAACCAAAGGAACATCAACTGGCGCTGATGGTACTTATAAAATTACTGTGGGGTCTAATGTAACAACTCTTGTTATCACATCTGTTGGCTTTGGTCGCATGGAAGTGGATATCTCGGGTGGTAAAACAACAGCTGACGCAAGTCTTGCAGCAAGTGCAGATAATTTGGGTGAGGTGATAGTAAGTACGGGCTACGGCACACGAAAAGTAAAAGATGCAACAGGTTCTGTGGCGGCTATTACAACAAAAGATTTTAATAAAGGTGTTATATCGACACCGGAACAATTATTTCAGGGTCGTACACCTGGTGTTACAATTACACCTTCAAACGGTGAACCCGGTGCTGCTGCTACGATCAATATCAGGGGTACATCTTCTATAAGGGGTAATAATGACCCCTTATATGTAGTAGATGGTGTGCCTTTAGATGGTGGTGGTACTTCAGGAGGCATGAGTGGTATTGAAGGAAGCACTACTCCTAAAAACCCTTTAATGTTTTTAAATCCCAATGATATTGAAAGCGTCAGTATTTTGAAAGATGCATCTTCTGCTGCGATTTATGGTTCTCGTGGTGCTAATGGTGTGATCATCATTACTACAAAAAGCGGAAAAGGAAGAGCAGGCGCTTTTTCATTTAGTTCAAACACAAGTGTATCATGGGCGGCAAATAGATATGATCTTTTAAATGCCCAGGATTTCCTGCAGGCTGTTAAAAAGGCAAACATTGATGCCGGTACAAGCCCGGCAGATGCCGCAATAGCTGTTTTAGCAGTTGATAAAGGAGCCAGTAATGATTGGCAGGATGAGATTTTCCGCACAGGAATTTCTCAGAATTATAATTTATCGTGGGGATTTTCAAATAAAGGAACATCACTTCGCTTAAGTGGCTCTTATGATAACCAGGAAGGAATAATAAAGAATAGTGAGTTGCAAAGAGCAACAGGTCGTGCAAACTTTACTCAAAAGTTTTTAGCAAACGATAGACTTAAAATAGAAGGTATGGTGAGCTACGGCAATGTAAAAAACAAGTATGCACCTAACTCGAATAATGCAGGTTATCAGGGAAGCTTAATAGGCGCTGCAATAGCATATAATCCAACCTATCCCATCTTCGGTGCAGATGGACATTATTATGATCCGGGTGATGGTAATAGAAATCCCGTAGAAATGCTCGCTTACTTTGATGATAAAGACAATATTAATCGCTTTCTTGCTAACATAAGCGCAAGTTTTGATATTACCAGTGGGCTCATTTACAAAGCAACTTACGGTTACGATAACTCAAAAAGTCTCCGCAAATCGTTTGCAGATCCTCGTCTGAGCTCAGCAGTTGCAGGTGGTACTACAAATGTATTTGGAGTGGATTATGGCAATGGAATATCTGGTAATGGAAGAGCAGTTTACCAGAACAATCACCAAAATACAAACCTGGTTGAACACACATTGACCTATAATAAAACTTTTGGAATACACGATATTAATGCAGTTGCCGGATATTCTTACCAAAGTACAACCGGGAATGGTACTGCTGACGTGGCATGGGGTCTTAATACGCCCGTTGTTGCACCTACCGATGTGTTTGTTAAAGACATCAATAACTTTAAGAATAAAAAGATAGCTTACTTGCCTTGGTATTTTAAGTACGAATTACAATCTTATTTTGGCCGGGTGAATTATACCATCAATAATAAATATCTTTTCACAGGTACTCTAAGAATTGATGGTTCATCCAAGTTTGGAGAAAACAATAAGTATGGGACGTTTCCCGCATTCGCAGCAAAATGGAGATTGATGAATGAAGACTTTGCTGCAAACTCTATAGGTAAAATCTTTAGTGACTTTAGCATCAGGGCAAACTATGGTAAGTTAGGAAGCCAGGATGGTTTAGGTGCATATGATGCAGTTGAGCTTTTGGAAACTTATAACGGGGTAGTGAATAATCTTCACCAGGGTAATAAAGATTTGAAATGGGAAGAAGCTACAACTACTGGTGTTGGGCTGGATTTCGCATTGAAAGGCAACCGCCTTTCTGGTACCATCGATTATTATTATACTAAAAGAGAGAACTTGTTGTTTTATGGTCCGGTACCGGGAGGATTTAGTGCAACAAGTAATTATTTTTCTAATCTGCCAGGATTTGTGAAAAACAAAGGAGTAGAAGTTAGTTTAAACTACCAGGCTCTTAAAAAGACCAAATTGAGATGGGATATCAACTATAACATGACCTTCCAGCATAATAAATTATATGACTTTAATGTAACGGTGAATACAGGTGGTGTTAACGGACAAGGATTATCCGGCGCGTATGCACAAACATTTGCCAACGGGTTTCCTTTATTTACATGGAAGATGCCTGAATTCCTTGGATTTGATGGAAATGGAGATGCACGTTATGCTGATGGTGCAAAAGATCATTTGCTGGGTAGTGCATTACCAACATTTACCGCGGGGTTAACTAACAATTTTTCATTAGGCAGATGGGCTGCAAGTTTCTTTATGAATACATCCCGTGGTTTTTTTGTTTATAATAATACTGCGAATGCCTTATTCCTGAAGGGTAGTATTAAAACTGCACATAATGTAACTTATGCTGTAGCTAACAGTCCCGAAGATCCGATCAACCCGGGTAGTGTGTCATCACGTTTTCTTGAGGAAGGAGATTTTATCAGGCTGTCAAACGCAAGTATCAGTTACAGCTTTAATATAAAAAGCAAAGCAATCAAATCACTTACAGCGTCTGTGTCAGGCCAAAATTTGTTCTTGATTACAAATTATACCGGTCTTGATCCTGAAGTTAACGTGGATCATCAGCTTGGCGGCGTGCCTTCTCGTGGTTTTGATTACGCTGGTTATCCTAAAGCCAGAACTGTTACTCTCGGAATAAATCTTGGGTTTTAAAAAAAATAAAAAATAAGTGGATATGAAAATTATAATTAAAAGCTTGCTGTTTGTGCTGTTTGCAGCGGTACTCAGTGTTACATCATGCACAAAGCTTGATGTAAAAGTAAAAGATCCGAATTCTATTGCTACACCAACGCCGGGGGTGGCACCTACACCATCTTCGTTATCTAAGGTGTATGAGCAATTAAACCAGTTAATAGGCCAGGGTAACTGGTATGCCATGAGCGAGCATACTACTGATGAATTAATGGGCCCCACCCGTGGTACAGACTGGGACGATTTTGGCACTTGGCGTAAACTCCATCTACATACATGGGATGGAGCACATAACCAAATCAATGACACCTGGAACGGAATTAATGGTGCCTTATTCCAAACAACCCTGTTAGCAGAATCAGCTACTGCTGATGCTGCAACCAAAGCTGAAGCAAAATTTTTAAGAGCTTATTTTTCTTATATCGCCTGTGATCTGTGGGGCCAAGTTCAACACAGGCCTGCAACAGCATTAGTTCAGGATTTGCCGGATGTTTATACCCGTTCTCAGGCTATTGATTTTATAATCTCTGAACTCGAATCAATTATTCCAACATTATCTTCTTTTACAACTGCAACGAGGAATAAAGCAACAAAAGAAGCTGCTCAGTTTTTACTCGCAAAAGCATATTTGAATAAAGCGGTATTCAAACAAGATCCTGAAGATCCTGCGGGCCCTTTCACATTTGCGGCTGCTGATATGAATAAGGTAATTCAACTTGCTGATGCTATTGCTGCGAATGCTGCATTAGCTATTGACGATAATTACTGGGATAATTTTGTTTGGGACAATGGAACGAAATCAAGTGAAAATATTTTTGTACGTCAAAACAGCCAGGGTATAAACATGGTATGGGCATCATGCATGGGTAACCATTACAATATGCCTCCTGATGGCTGGAATGGTTTTACAACCTTAGCTGATTTTTACAATAGCTTCACTGATGGTGATGTTCGTAAATCTAAAGACATTACGGGGTTTACAGATTTAACTGGTCGTCCTGCAGGCTTTCTGATAGGACAACAAAGAGGACCTACGGCTAAACATATTGGAAATCCTATTGTTGATTTAAAAGACAGAAGTGGTAACCCATTGATATTTACTCCTCAGGTGAGTCTGTTCTTCTCTACTGAATCAAAAGGTATCAGGACAAATAAATGGCCTTTGAACCCCGCGGAAATGAATGCGGGTGGTTGGGGAAGTACAAATGAGTTTGCATTTTTCCGCTTAGCTGATCTTCGTTTAATGAAAGCAGAGGCAATTTTAAGAGGCGGCACTGCTACTGGTGGAGAAACTCCTGCATCTATTGTAAATGGTATCAGGGCAAAACGTGGCGTTGCTAATTTGGGTACGGTTGATCTAACAGCTTTATTAGCTGAACGTGGAAGAGAACTTTATCTTGAAGCATGGAGAAGAAATGACATGATTCGTTTTGGAGTATTCAATGCTCCTGTTGGCGAAAGACCCCAGGCTTCTGACGGGACAAGAGTTGTATTCCCGATCCCGAATATTGCGCTTTCTTCCAATCCGAACCTGCATCAAAATGCCGGCTATTAGTTCTGCAAGCATATAGCATAAGAAAGAGGCCATTTGAAAAAATGGCCTTTTCTTTTTACACTATACCCTTATCTTGCAAGACGGTACTTATGTATTTTTATAATTCAGATCAATATCGTTTAACAGTTGGTTTGTTACTCTGTTTGTTATTTTTTTCATGCAATAAAAAAAAACAGCAAACACTTTTTGGGCTGGTAAACAACTCTGGTATCAATTTCATTAATAAAGTAGAAAATACCAGGGACTTCAACATTTTCAATTACAGGAATTTTTATAATGGAGGTGGCGTAGCTATCGGAGATATCAATAACGATGGTTGGGCCGATGTTTTAATGACATCGAATATGGGCAGTAATAAATTGTTTTTAAATAAAGGCAATTTTAAATTTGAAGATATCTCTCAAAAAGCCGGGATTGAGGAAAAAGGCAAATGGAATACAGGAGTAGTAATGGCCGATATCAATAATGATGGCTGGCTCGATATTTATATCTGCAACGCAGGCATTGATAAATGGAAGAACAAGCAGGGCAACGCATTATTCATCAACAATCATGATCTCACTTTTACAGAAAAAGCAAAAGAATTCGGGCTGGATGAAAATGGATATACCACACATGCTGCATTTTTAGATTATGATCTTGATGGTGATCTCGATTGTTATATTCTTAACAATAGCTTCATTCCCGTAAATACGCTGAACTATTCAAATAAAAGAGAGTTACGGGCCAGGGATTGGCCACTCGCAGATTTTTTAAAGGGTGGTGGAGATAAATTATTACGAAATGATAATGGAAAATTTACCGATGTAAGTGAGGCGGCACATATTTATGGCAGCCTGATCGGTTTTGGTTTAGGTGTAACGGTTGGTGATGTGAATGCTGATCATTATCCAGATCTGTATATTTCCAATGATTTCTTCGAACGAGATTATTTATATATCAACCAGAAGGATGGAACTTTTAAAGAAGATCTTGAAAGCCGTGTAGAACATACAAGTATGGCATCGATGGGAGCAGATATGGCAGATATTAATAATGATGGCTACCCGGATATATTTACTACTGACATGCTGCCTGACAATGAATACAGGTTGAAGACAACATCGTCTTTTGAGAACTATGATCTGTACCAGGTAAAACAAAAGCAGGGATTTTATCACCAGTTTCAGCAAAACGCTTTACAGGTAAATAATAAGAACGGTCGTTTCATGGAAACAGCTTATTACAGCGGTGTGTCAGGATCGGACTGGAGCTGGAGCGCCTTGATCTTTGATGCAGACAATGACGGATTAAATGATATTTATGTAAGTAACGGGATCTATAAAGATGTGATCGACCAGGATTTTATTGATTTTTTTGCTAATGAAGTATATCAGAAAATGGCATTATCAGGAAGAAAAGAGGAGATACAACAGATCGTCGACAGTATGCCTTCGGTACCGGTAATAAATAAAGCATTTAAAAATAAAGGCAATCTTAAATTCTCTGACGAAGGAATAAATTGGGGCTTTACAACTTCTTCTTTTTCTAATGGCGCTGCCTATGGTGACCTGGATAATGATGGTGATCTCGACCTGGTGGTGAATAATGTAAATATGGCTTCGTTTGTTTACAGAAATAATAGCCGTGAAATCTCGAAGAATAGTTATATCGGTATTCAACTACGGGAAGCCGGCTCTAATGTATTTGCGGTAGGCAGTGAAATAAAAATATATACAGGTAATGAAATAATAAGCCGTGAATTGATCCCCACTCGCGGTTTTCAAAGCAGTTGTGATTATAAGATCATTGTTGGTTTGGGAAATAAACAACCCGACTCGATGATCATTACCTGGCCGGATCAAACAACTTTAAAAATTAATAGGCCCGGGATAAATAAAGTTCATACAATACAAAAACCAACAGAAACAGTTTCGCCTATTCAGGCTGCGATACAAAAAACAGAGCCGTTATTTGAATCCATAAATCCAGTCTTTGAAAAACATAGCGAAAATGACTTTGTAGATTTTTACCTGGAAAGAAATATCCCTGTTATGCTTTCACGGGAAGGTCCGAAAGCCACCATTGCAGATGTAAATAAAGACGGGCTTGATGATATTTTTATAGGAGGGGCAAAAGGACAAGCCGGTCAATTGTATTTACAATCAAAAAATGGATTTATAAAAAAGGCTGTGAGCGCATTTGATTCAGACAAGGATTTTGAAAGCACGGCAGTTTTATTTTTTGATTGCGACAATGATGGGGACCAGGATCTGTTTGTTGGGGCAGGTGGTAATGATCTTCCGCCGCGGAACCCCTTATTAAATCATCGGTTGTATAAAAATAACAATGGAAGTTTTAAAAAAGATACGGTGGCTTTCTCTCCTAACAGCTCGAATATTTCAGTGGCCATTCCACTGGATTATGATAATGATGGAGACCTGGATCTGTTTGTGGGTGGCAGAAGTATCTCTTATAACTATGGAGCCACTCCAACAAGTTATATTTATGAAAATGATGGAACAGGGAAGTTCACAGATGTTACAAGCCAATTAAATCCTGAGATTGCTAAAATAGGTATGGTGACCGGCGCAATATGGCAGGATGTGACAGGAGATAAGAAAAACGACCTGGTGATTGTTGGTGAATGGATGGCTCCCAGGATATTTTCTTTTGCTAATAGTAAGATGTCTGAAGTATCAACAAACCTGTCTGATCTTTATGGATGGTGGCAATCACTTGCTGTAGCAGATATGGATGGTGATGGAGATAATGACATGGTACTGGGAAATTATGGTGAAAATTTTTATTTATGCCCTGATTCATCAAAGCCTGTTAAACTTTGGATAAATGATTTTGATTTGAACGGGTTGCCGGATAAAGTTTTTTCAAGAACAGTAAAAGGCAAAGATGTAAGTATTTTTCTGAAAAAGGATTTTACCGATGCTTTACCATCTATGAAGAAAGAGAATCTCCGGCATCATGCATTTGCAAACAAAACAATTCAGACATTATTTCCATCCCAGCTGGTGCAAACAGCCATTGTAAAAAAATTTAATTATCCAAAGAGTTGTATTGCATTTAATGATGGAAATGGGCGATTTAGTATTAAAGAACTGCCCGTCGTTGCTCAATTATCAAGTGTCAATAGTGTACGGTGTAAAGACATTAACAAGGATGGCAGAACTGATTTGATATTGGCCGGCAACATCACTGATTGCCTGCCTCAATTTGGCAGGTTGGACGCCAGCTATGGAACGGTGTTATTAAATAAGGGGGATAAACAATTTGTTGAAATGTCACCTGCACAAACCGGTATTAATATAACAGGCATGGTAAGAGATATTGTGTTGATACCGTCAAATGGCTATGACGACATTTTATTTCTAAGAAATAATGACTACCCGGTCATGTACAGAATAAAAAAGTAGAGGATCTTATGCAACGTGGTAATATAAATCATTCCCAAATAGTTCACATAAAAAGAATCCTGCTTTTTATTACGGTAGCCTTATTTTTTTCTTGCAAGAATAAAAATGAAACTACGACGGTTCTTTTTGAGGTATTAGAAAGCAAGCAAACGGGTCTTGATTTTTCAAACAGGCTCACCGCTACAGCAGGATTTAACTTATTCAAATATTTATATTTCTATAATGGCGCCGGCGTAGGCACAGGTGATTTTAATAATGATGGATTAACAGATATTTTCTTCGCATCGAACCAGCAACAAAATAAGTTATACCTCAATAAAGGCAACCTGAAATTTGAAGACGTAACAAGCGCAGCCAAAATTCCGCAGGATAGCGGTTGGAGTACCGGTGTTTCAGTTGTTGATATTAATAATGACGGGCTGCTCGATATTTATGTATGTCGTGTAGGCAACTATGATATCCTGCATGCAAGAAACCAGTTCTTAATTTGTAAAGGCATTGATAAGAATGGTATTCCCTATTATGAAGACGAAGCAAAACAACTGGGGCTTGATTTCTCAGGATTCAGTACACAAGCTGCCTTTCTTGATTACGATATGGATGGCGACCTTGATATGTATTTAATGAATCATTCATTGCGTTTTTCAGGAACATTCAATGAACGTAAATCCTACTTCAATACTTTTGATTCACTTGCCGGTGATTATATTTTCCGCAATGATGTAGTTGCTGCCGATAGCTCAGAAAACAATTTACATTTTACCGATGTCACTAAAAGCTCAGGTATTACAGGTTATATCATCGGTTATGGGCTGGGGATCGCGGTATCCGATATAAATCTTGACGGGTGGCCTGATATCTATATCGGAAACGATTTTCATGAAAATGACTATTTATATATCAACCAGAAAGACGGGACATTCAAAGATGCATTAGAGGACGAGATTATGCATACCAGCCAGTTCAGCATGGGTGTAGATGTGGCTGATATTACGAATGATGCCTTACCGGAGATCATTTCATTGGATATGATGCCGCAGGATCCTTATATCTTAAAACGTTCATTGGGAGAAGATGAATATAATTTATCGCAATTCAAGATCAAACACGGCTATCACCCGCAGTTCGCAAGAAACACATTACAATTGAATCGCGGCAATAATTTATTTAGTGAAATCGGTACCTACAGCAATGTATTTGCAACTGACTGGAGCTGGTCTTCCTTATTTATGGATTTTGATAATGACGGCTGGAAAGATCTTTTTATCAGTAATGGCATCCCCAAACGAATGAATGATTTTGATTACATTAATTATGTGAGCAGCGCTGAAATACAGGAAAAAGCCAGGAATAATAAACTCAGTGAAGCCGATCTTGCACTCATTGAAAAATTTCCCCAGATCAAATTAAAAAATAAATTTTATCAGAATAAAGGAAATGCTGTGTTTGATGATATTGGATCAGAAATTAAAAATGATGAGCCTACATTTTCTAATGGCGCAGCGTATGCCGATTTTGATAATGATGGCGACCTGGATGTAGTGGTAAACAATATCAATGACCCGGTTGTTCTGTATAAAAATACAACCAATGACAAGGTAGCGAAGAAAGATTATTTGGAATTAAGACTAAGAGGCACGCCACAAAATATAAATGCGATAGGAGCTAAGGTTATTTTATTTAATGCTGACGAAATAAGAACCTATGAGAAATACCCGGTCCATGGTTTCCAGGGAAGCATGGAAGGGCCGGTGCATATCGGTTTAGCCAATTCAAAAGTGGACTCCCTATTTTTAATATGGCCAGATAATACATTTGAAAAATTGCAGGTTAAAAATGATTCTGTGCGCACAGTTACCTATAAACAAGGATTACCAGAATTTGACTATTCTATTTTGAGAGATCATTCTCATCATTATTCTAAACCTGTTTTAGACATAACAACCCAGGCCAATATTAAATATTTACATGAAGAAAACCCATTTAATGAATTTGACCGTGAACCTTTAATTCCTTTCATGACATCAAGAGAGGGCCCGGCGCTGGCAGTTGGAGATATAAATAAAGATGGATTGGATGATGTATTCATTGGATCTTCAAAAGGTAAAAAACCAATCTTATTTATTCAAAGTAGTGCGGGAACATTTACAAGATCTGATCAACCAGCCTTAGACACTGACAGCATCTATGAAGAAACAGATGTTTGCTGGGTGGATGTAAATAATGATGGCAACCTTGACCTCGTTATAGCAAGTGGTGGCAATGAATATTTTGGTAAAAGTGAATACTTATCGCCAAGGGTATTTTTAAATGACGGGAAGGGAAATTTAATAAGATACAACGATTCATTTAAAAACATATTGGTAACTGCATCCTGTGTAATTCCGTATGATTTTACGGGAGATGGGTTTGTTGATCTGTTCCTAGGAGGAAGAGCTGTGCCCTGGGAATATGGAAAGATCCCCCAATCGTATTTATTAAAAAATGATGGTACAGGAAAATTTGCTGATGTCACAGATGAATACAGTAAAGAGTTGTCACACGCAGGTTTTGTAAAAGACGCAGACTGGGTTGATTTGGATAAGGATGGCAACAAAGACCTGGTACTTGCATTAGAATGGGGAGGGATCGTAGCCTTTAAAAACAAAAAAAATGAATTTCAAAAGATCAGTCTCACAGATAAAAAAGGTTGGTGGAATTTTTTATTACCTGTAGATGTGGATGGCGATGGCGATCTTGACCTGATTGCAGGGAATAGCGGATTAAATAGCCGCTTAAAAGCAACACCGGAGCACCCGGTGAGGTTGTATTATAATGACTTTGATGACAATGGTAAGAAAGAACAACTGTTGACCTATTACCTTGGTAATAAAGAAATCCCTTTTGCAAGTAAAGATGAACTGCAAAAACAAATGCCGGCATTAAAAAAGAAATACTTATACGCAGAGGACTTTGCAAAAGCATCCTTAAGTGATATTTTTCGATCTGGGAAGCTGCGTGATGCAGAGCTATTGTCTGCCGATTATTTTTCAAATGCTGTTTTGATCAATGACGGTAATTGGAAATTTACTGTGAAAGAGCTGCCATGGGAGGCGCAACTGACTCCTTACCGTGACGCGGTAACAATAAATGCAAATAATGACGATAAGCCGGATATTTTGTTAGCCGGAAATTTTTATGCCTGCAATATTCAATTGGGCAAATATGATGCAGACTATGGAACGATTCTTATCAATAAAGGAAAGGGAAACTTTGCTTGCGAACCATTGAATGGTTTAGTATTAAAAGGAGAAATACGACACATAAAAAAGATAAGTATCTCAAAAAAAGAAGCTTTTATCCTTGCACGTAATAATGATAGCCTGAGAGTAATTAGTTTTCGATAGTTTTATTTAAAAACACTATTATATAAACCCCCAACCTGCTGTCCCTGTTTTTTTCCTTGTTCTATTGCCGAACGATAATGAATACCACCATATAAGCGACTGATGCCGGCTTCATCAGCTGCCTGCTGAATGGAACTAAATGATCGTTCAAGCCCGAGATATTCCAGTTCTGTTGTATCATGAAAAGGAATATTGTCGCCCAACTGTTGAGTAAGCACTGTTGCCGCAGCAGCGGTGATTACGCTATGACCACTGGTATATTCCGGAAAGGGGGGTGTTTGCAAAAAGGAATTCCATTCCGATTCCATTGTTTCCCTGATAACAGTAATTGGCCGCAGCATCCGGCTCCTGAATTTTTCTTCCCAACACGAAATAAATCCATCCAGGATAGCACAGGAAGCAAGTGCATAAACCTTTGCAGTTTTAACAGCATCTGTGTTTGTTTGCTTGCATAAAATAGAAATGATGCCCATCCAGTGTCCACCTGGCGTTATTTTTTTAGTGGCAAACATTAAATGGCCCCGGTGCTCTGTTACGAATGGATTATCATCCCAATAATGTGCGATCGTATCTTGTGATGGTGTTAATTGTTTGTTTATCGTATAGACCTCCATCAGCTCTTTATAATATTGGCTGTTTTTATTCAGGTCATAAGCTGGCGGTGGCAAAGGTTTACATTGTGAAGCGGAATCTAATAGTAATGGTTTAATAAGTTTCCAATTGGGTTCAACAGCATCTGTATAGTCAGGCGGTGTTTGTTGCCATCTGCCTGTTTCTTTAAAAACACTGTACTTGGGCATACCCCGTGTCTTTTTATAATTATCTGAACCGGCTCTTTGTAAAATCACTGAAGCAACTGAATCACCAAACAAGATCGAATTAGCATATTCTTTTTCATCCAATGAATTTTTAAATTCATTTAATAGGGTGGTTTCCGTTTTAGCCAGGCTGTCTTTCGAAAACGTTAAAGCCTTTGCCACCTTAAAAAAAGATTTTACAGCTGCTAAATCATAATTGTATTTTTTATTTTTTTCAGGAACAGGCATTGACCTAAAATCTTTGAGCTGTGCTGTTATAGAATTGTTTTTATCGTCCTGCCAATGCAAAGCTTCGTAATAAGCCAGATTGCTATAAGCATAAATGCGGCTGGCCACAGGAGGAGTAAAAATATCATACACAATGATTTCGGTTAGACGATGCACGCATTGATGCTGCAATGTATTTGTATCGATAGAAAGCCCGGCTCTTTTTTGCGTACAGGAGAAGACAGTTAAAGTACTCAGAATAATAAATATTAAAGATTGTCTTTTCATGCTCTTAATTCGAAACAATTCTTTTTTGATTATTAGTCCCGGTTATCTCAATAGATTGAACAGATGGGTTCAGCAGGATAAAACGACCGGATTGAGACAAAAAGGATGAACCATAATAAAATTCTTCCTTTCTTTTTTGTCCATTTTTTAATTGTACAGTAGCTGAAATATCTGTCGGTGACAGCCGGATAATTTTTCCATTCACACGTTTTGATCCAAATATTTTTAAATAAGATCCATTTTGTGCAGCTGCCAATCCGATTGTGTTGTTAGTTACGAGCTGGGCAATCGATTTTCCATTGCCTGGAATATAAATACCACTTTGCATAATGGATAATGATTTAAAATTACCTTTTCCATCTCCTTCTAAAACCAAACCATTTAATGCGTCATAACGACCCAGCATTGGGGTCATTGAAAATTCATTTCCGTTCAAGACAAGGTCTATATTACCATCTCCATTCAGATCATTGGCAACAATTCCGTAGACAGGTGCCCATTGTGTTTGTGCTGGTAAGGGATGTAAAACAAATTGCATATTGCCCTCGTTTTCGATCCAGCAGGAATTAAAATTATTTACAGACAATTTTAAAACACCACTCAATTCCTGTTGCGAAAAAAGATTTGTCAGATCTGCTTTTGCATAAGAGGAGTAATTAGGAAATCTTTCTTTCATCGCACTCATTTCGCGGATAAAGTCCTCCCGGCCTGCAACTGGATATTCTCTGATCGTTTTATCAGTTGTCGATGAAGGAATATAAGTACTGAATACAGCATCAAAACTTCCATTGTTGTCAAAATCTTTTCCGTAAGCGTTGGATGAAAATTGTGCAGAAGGTTTGATAAAGCCATTCATTCCGCAATTACCAGCGATATAATCCATATCACCATCATTATCAATATCTGCTGATACTATGCTGTTCCACCAGCCGGTATTGTTTATCAGGTCAGTTTTCGTTATTGAAAAATTTCCATTTTCGTTTTTCAATATTGTAATGGGCATCCATTCTCCTGCAATTATAAGATCTGGATCACCGTCGCTATCTGCGTCACTCCATATTGCATCACATACCAAACCGATATTTTGCAATGAAGGAGCAATCTCTTTTGATACTTCTGTAAATTTTATTTTTCCATTTTGTGTATCGTTGCGATAAATAAAACTACTGACCGGCTTTGGATAGCTGCCCGGAAATACTCTGCCACCGACAAAAAGATCGAAATCGCCATCGTTATCATAGTCTGCTGCTTTTACGCAACTCTTGGTTGTGTAGTTGGGAGTGAATGCTTCTTTGTCTTCTTTAAAATTGCCATGTCCATCATTTGTATAGAAATGATCTGCATATACTTTTGAGCCCGGTTCGTTCTCACAGCCACCGGAAGCGATATAAAGATCAAGGTGACTGTCGCCATCAGCATCAAATAAACAAATGCCCGCATCATCCTGGTATTTTAATCCGCTGGAATCAACGAGCCTGGCTTTAATAAAAGAACCATCTGTTTTTTGTAAAAACAAGCTTGCATATTCAGGTGATCCTCCACCTGTGATCAGATCATCCAGTCCGTCTCCATTCACATCGCCTACAGCAAGTGCGGGTCCATATTGAGACAACTTATGAGGGATCATTCGCTGAATATTGTAATCAATAAAATCAACCTCAGAGCTGGTAAAGTTGATAGCCGATCTTTTAGTTATGTCCGTAAACCAATTATTATTTGCTATAGAGGAAGTAGTATAATTTGTATTTTCATTTGCCTGTTTGATGTCAACTGTGAGAGTTTGATTTACCGGAATATTCACTAAACGCTGTTTCATTCCATTTGGCCAATCCACAATTACGGAATCAACTGAATTGACATTCCCAAGTCCAAAATGAGCAATGTTTTCAACACTTGACATGTAACCCCGATAAGGAGTATATTCATAAACCTGTTGACTGCCCTGATAATATAAATGAATGATCGCACCTAAACCGTTTCGGTTTAAAGAGCCGCCTTTCAGCAATATTCTTATAAAATTATTTTTAGTTTTTGAGTTATTCAGTCCGTTTTCCATTAGCGTTGCTTCCATGTTAGTATTATTGATAACAACATCCATATCCCCATCTCTGTCAAAATCAGCATAGGCCATGCCTGCGGAAAAACCAGGTGCATCCCAACCCCATTCTCTTGTTTTGTCTGTAAAAGTTATATCACCATTATTATGGAAAATATAGTTACTGATCTTTACAGAAGGAAGTTGCTGAAGCAATGTAATAGCAGGTGTACTGGCCATTGCCATATTCCTGTATGCAATAAAATCCATATCAGAAAGATCCTTTGGAAGACCATTTGTTATCATCAGGTCACGATAGCCATCATTATCAACATCAATAGCCAGTGGCGCCCAGCTCCAATCGGTATGAGCTATGCCACTATAGTAGGCTACTTCACTAAATACCGGGCTGCTTATTGAATCATTATCCAGTAATCTCGAGCCCTGGTTTAACTGAAGTGTATTGCGTGCATATTGATGCATATATCCATACTGCGGTGAGTTTTGAAATGTTTGATAGGTGATAGGGTTGTTTATCATTTTCAACCGGTAGTTATCAGCCGGCGCCATATCTAATTCTATTATATCTGCAAGACCGTCATTATTTATATCTGCAATGTCATTACCCATTGCATTTTTACTGGTATGTTTAAAATATTCATTACAGCGATCCGTAAACGTGCCATTACGATTGTTGATGTACAAATGATTATTAGATAAATAATCATTGCTGACATAAATATCTTTCCAGCCATCCATATTAATATCAACAATGTTCACTCCCAAACCATAGCCTTCAATTAAAATGCCTGCTTGTTTTGATACATTAGTGAAAACAGGGTGTTTTAAAGTATCATTCCAATCATTGCGAAATAGCCGGTCAGTATTGGGCCAGCTTCCATCTTTCCGTATGGGTCGAAACTCATTGGGGTACGTTCCGTCTAATTCATTAACGAGTAAATAAACATCAAGATCACCGTCATTGTCATAGTCAAAAAAAGCAGACATATGTGTACTGGATGTATCTGCCAATCCATATTCCTCGGCTTGTTCCGTAAATACCGGGATACCTTTTGTTTTATCTACGCCCTGGTTAATATACAGCAGGTTTTTTCGTTCAGATGCCGGAAGCATGACAGCAGCATTCACATAAATATCATCCAGCCCATCATTATTAATATCAATAACAGTTACACCCTTGCACCACTTGCCATTACCTGTAACGCCGGCTGCTTCAGTCACATCTTCAAACTTCATCTTGCCTTTGTTAATGTACAATTTATTTGATACCCGGTTTCCAGTAAAATAAATATCAGGTAAACTATCATTATTAAAGTCACCAATACCAACACCGCCGCCATTATAGATGTACTCATAATAAAGAACATTCAATTCGTTGTCTTCCTTTATTTCATTATTAAAATGTATACCGCTTTCAGAAGATTTAACCTCGCGAAACAAGGGTTGTTCTGTTTGCTTGCATGCAGATAGAAAAAAAATAGCTAAGAGTAAGACAAAAAGCAATCTAAGCATTTTTTAAAGATATTATAAACCAGGATAAAGACGGCTAACTTATTCGTCGATAACATCTAAAAAACGGGATAGTATAGTTTAGTTATCCATTTGGTAGTATCCATTTCTTTTACCCGGTCAGTTATGATTTGTTGATAGGGGATTGCCGGCGAAAGGATCTGGAAATCCGCACGATAATTTTGAAACTGTTCAAACGCTTTTCGAATGGTCCAGGGACCTCCTTTGATCTCTGTTTCTAAAAGATTTCCTCCTTTTAATACGAGCTTTGGACCAATACTGCCTGATGGGGGAAGTGCCCATTTTGTTGGAATGGCGACCATTGCTTCGTAATCATTCTTGCCAACCGGATTGACATTGAGCATCGGGTAGTTTTTTTCAACTCCGTTTAAGTCGGTTATATATTTCCTAAGCTTTCGGATCATCGTGTCAATTTCTTTTTCATCCGGGTAATGATCGAATTGGCTGTGTATGGTAAGTAAAACGGAATCTACAACCTTTACTCTTTTAACTGTAAAACCATATAAGATTTTTTCCTGCTCCAGTTTTTCTTTCAGGCTATTCAATAAATGATCGAAGGTTTTTTTTATCCGGGTTGCTTTAAAATAGCGTTGCCATTTGTTGATCGGGTTATTGCCTGCATCCATTTCACAGAACCAATTATATCCCGTCGAATCTTTATCACCCGGTAATAACTGTAAATAACTTTTTATCGTGTCATTTTTATCTGTGAGGTCGAGTTCAAAAATGTCGAACATTTTTTTATTGAGATAAAAATTGATCCCATTCACAGAGAAAGGTTCTGCACCAGGCCACCATTTTTCCCAATTACTTTCATCTGACAAAAAGCGATAAGCAGCGACCGTACTCGTATGCCCGGTAGCTACTGCAGAAATTTTGATCTTGGAAGGAACAAAAATATAGCTGCTTAAAATTGCCAGTACCGCAATCGTTAGCAGAATGAGCACAATTTTTTTCATTTTACTATTAAGCTGATTCAGTTTAAATTCATGCCTCTAAAAAAACAATAATGATCCGTTTGCTGTTTATTTCAGGGCTTGCAATGATAGCTAAAATTTCAATTGCCCAGGATGCCTGGAAGGTTAAAGCTGATAAAATTGATCCCGCTAATTACTATGGGATAACCGTTGCCAATGGTATGATTGGCATTGTATCTTCTTCTGAGCCATTTAAGGTAAAAGATGTCGTATTGGCCGGTGCTTATGACTTATATGGCCGGGGCAGGGTAAGCAATTTTTTAAAGAGCTTCAACCTGCTCAATATGTACCTGGAAGTGGATGGCAGAAGAATAGATGGAAGGTCAGTTTCGGGGTTGCAGCAGGAACTGGATATGCGAAAAGCTTCATTCACTAGCAGCTTTAATTACACAGATAAAGCAACAGTCTCTTATACCTATTACTCTTTACGTCATTTGCCTTATACCGTTTTAATGGATGTAACGATCACAGCCAAAAAAGATATCAATATCAACAGTGCAAGTGTGATGGAAGCGCCTGATGCATTAAAAGAGGTTCAGAACTATTACAATGAGATTGACAGGCCCCATGTTGTTATTAGCTTACTTACATCAACGGCAAAAAGCCCTACTGGTAAATTATTAATGTGCGCAAGTAATACTTTTTTATTCAGCGAACCACATGGAAGCGAACCAAGAGTGATCCATGAGATGTGGGATAACAATATGCACCTGATGAAATTCAGTAAAAAGATCAAGGCAGGAGAAACATACCGGTTCTCGATTGCCGGTTCTTCTATTACCTCTGCTCATCATGATGATCCGTTAAATGAAGCTGAACGTGCTACTATATTCGCCAAGCTGGAAGGAAGAGATAGATTATTAAACTTTCATACCAAAGCATGGGATGAGTTATGGAAAAGTGATATCATTATTGAAGGTGATGCCCAATCACAACAGGATGTGCATAGCATGCTTTATCATCTTTATTCTTTTTCAAGAGAAGGAACGGCCTTATCTCCCTCCCCGATGGGTTTGAGCGGATTGGGATATAACGGACATGTGTTCTGGGATACAGAATTATGGATGTACCCGGCTGTATTGGTATTGCATCCTGAAATTGCAAAGAGCATGCTTGAGTATCGTTTTAAAAGATTAGATGCAGCAAAACGGAATGCATTCAGTAAAGGATTTAAAGGTGCAATGTTTCCCTGGGAAAGTGCTGAAACCGGTGTTGAGGAAACGCCTGTATGGGCTTTGAGCGGACCATTCGAACATCATATCACTGCGTGTGTAGGCATTGCTGCATGGAATTATTATTGTGTTACACAGGATAAAGATTGGCTGCGTGAAAAAGGTTATCCTATTCTTTCGGCCACTGCTGATTTTTGGGCAAGTCGTGTTGAAAAAAACGGGCCGGGTAAATATGATATAAAAAATGTTGTGGCTGCCGACGAATGGGCCGAAAATGTAGATAACAACGCATTTACAAATGCGGCGGCCAGGTCAAATCTTCAGTTTGCAACGGAGGCAGCAAAGATATTAGGAATTACTCCTGATGCTGACTGGATGAATGTAGCTGCTAATATTCCCATATTAAAAATGGAGAATGGAGTAACAAAAGAACATGCAACATACAATGGTGAAGGCATCAAACAGGCTGATGTGAATTTGTTATCCTATCCATTAAAACAAATAACGGATATAGCACAGGTAAAAAAAGACCTGGAGTATTACGAATCGAGAATACCCAATGAAGGAACACCGGCAATGACCCAGGCAATATTTTCATTATTGTATTCGCGATTAGGCAATGCAGAGAAAGCGTATCACTGGTTTAAAGACGCCTATGTTCCAAATCTGAATCCGCCTTTCCGTGTAATAGCTGAAACAAAAGGAGGAACAAATCCTTATTTTTCAACCGGGGCCGGTGGTATTATTCAATCTTTATTAATGGGCTTCGGAGGATTGGATATAACACCTAACGGGATCGTGCAACTTAAAACGAGTTTGCCCTCTCAATGGAACAGCCTGACAATAACGGGAGTAGGCAAGGAAAAGAAAACATTTAAGGTCGTAAAGTGATTGATCTGTGTCTTTTCATTGTTCGGGCTTCGGCTACGCTCAACCACCAGGGAAACGTTTGCAGAAAAAACTTTCGTGGTTTGACATATATTTCTCTGTTTTCAGCCCCCTATTTCACCAATTTATTTTAACTTGAACCACTCAATTCTGCGTGAAGAAATTTGCTGCTATATGTCTGTTGGCGTTATTGCTGTTTAATACAGCAGGATATCGCATTTTATTTAATCTGCTTGAACAAAAAGCGACGACTCGCCTTGAAAATAAAATTGATGCAGCAGATTATTCCGAAGAACAATTGGTTGAAATAAAGATCCCTTTGAGCATGCCTTATTACTCTGATAAAGATTATGAATCAGTTTACGGCGAGACAGATTGGAAAGGTCAGCATTACCGCTATGTAAAAAGAAAGATCGTCGATAATACACTCTATTTGCTTTGTTTGCCTAATGAAGAAAAAAATATCATCGTAAAAGCAAAAAATGAAATGACCAAGGCTACGAATGATATTTCTTCAAATATGCCCGGGCAGCAAAAACAAATGCCTTCCCTAGTCAAGTTAATCAGCAGCGATTATATCAATGATGAAAATTCATTTTCATTAAATACTTTTTTACAAATTGATAAATCATGGTACGTAAAAGATATAAGCATATATAATCCGTACACCCCGCAAACTCCTGCTCAGCCGCCTGAAATGACTGGCGTCATTTAAACAGCAATTAACCTTCTCAATTTTTTATTCTGAATTTAAAAATGAAAGCATTAAAATTATTAATGCCTTTTCTTCTGCTTGCAGCCGTGAGTTGCACAGATAAAGGCAATCCGGATTATACCCGAATATTTAACGATCAATCACTGTATTGTAAAACAGTGAAAAAACTGAATGATGTAGTATTGGAAAATAATTTTCCTCCCATGATCGCAAGCCGCAATTATGTATATGCAAATATTGCAGCTTTTGAATGTGTGGCGGCGGGAGATCCATCGTATCAATCCCTGTCAGGCCAGATAAAACATATGCCTCCGATGCCGAAGCCACAACCCGGTAAAACCATTGATTTTTCCCTGGCAGCATTATTTGCTTTTTCAAAGGTTGGCAATGCAGTTACATTTCCTGAAGGAAGCATGATGGGCTATTATGGTGAATTGAAAAAAATGGCTGATAGCATTGGTATGCCCAAAGAGACATTGAACAATACGATTGAATTCTCTGACTCTGTTACTGCTGCTATTATGCGGTGGAGTAAAAAAGACAATTATGCCCAGACAAGAACGGCGGAAAGATATACAGTATTAAATGATGCAGCAGGCCGTTGGATACCCACGCCCCCGATGTATGCAACTGCCATTGAACCGCATTGGTGTGAAATAAGACCAATGGTTTTGGATTCCTGTTCACAATTCAAACCGGTTCGTCCTCCCAAATATGATATGACTGATAAGAACAGTGAATATTGCCAAGCCCTGATGGAGGTAAAAACGGTTGGAGAAAACCTTACAGATGAGCAAAAGCATATTGCTGATTTTTGGGATGACAATCCTTTTAAACTGAACGTGGTTGGTCATGTAAACTTTGCTACTAAAAAATTTTCGCCTCCCGGTCATTGGATGAATATTGTAGGCATTGGCGCTAAAGCCGCACATGCTGATTTTAATACAACCGTTGCGGCCTATGCTGAAACATCTGTTGCATTATTTGATGCATTTATCAGTTGCTGGGACGAAAAATTCAGAACCAATTATGTAAGACCTGAAACAGAGATCAATAAGATCGATGAGAACTGGCATCCGTATATTCAAACACCACCGTTCCCTTCCTATACCAGCGGGCATGCAACCAATTCTGCAGCCGCAGCCGAAGTAATGACCTATTGGTTTGGTGATAATTTATCTTTTACCGATACCTCATTACTTGAATTTGGGATCAAAAACCGGGAGATCAAATCGTTTCGTGCAGCTGCGCGGGAAGCAGCCATGTCCAGGTTATATGGAGGCATTCATTACCGCTTTGACAATGAAAATGGGGTTGTAGCAGGAACAAAACTCGGAGAGTTTGTAGTGTCCCGCCTGAAGCTTAAAAAATAATAATAAAACTTAAATCAACGCTAAAATGAAAAAGATATTTATACTAATTGCAATTTTAATTGTAGTCATTTATCAGCAAACCTATGCGCAAGGATGTGTAGCTATTAAAGGAACAGCCGGCATTTGCAGCCGTCCTTCTGATGCTAAAGGATGGGAGTTGAATCTCAATAATCGTTACTTTAAATCCTATAAACATTTTGTTGGCACAGAAGAACAAAAACAAAGAATTGAAGAAGGCAGTAATGTGATCAATCATGCTTATGAATTAGATATTACGGCAACAAGAACATTGAATTCAAGATGGTCGATTGCCATAACATTGCCCATCATGGATTTTGCGCGGTCTTCGTTATATGAACATGATGGAAAGACAAGACACAGCACGCATTCATTTGGGATCGGTGATGCACGGGTATCTGGCTATCGCTGGATGTTTGATCCCCAAAAATCTCATAAAGGAAATGTGCAATTGGGGTTGGGAATAAAATTGCCAACAGGTAACTATAATTATATGGATTATTTCTATAAGAAAGCCGATTCAAGTGTACTGGGACCCGTTGATCAATCAATACAACCAGGTGACGGCGGAACCGGTATAACATTTGAAATAAACAGTTTTTACAATTTCAGTCATAGAGTGGGAGTGTATGGTAGCTTCTTTTATCTCGTCAATCCTCGTGAAGTCAATGGAACGTCTACAACAAGAGGCGGCACTGCATCTGCTACCGCAAAAAAATATAATACGGATGTAATGAGTGTGCCTGATCTGTTCATGACCCGTGCCGGTGTAAGTTATATGGTCAACAAATTCAATTTCGCCGGCGGCGTCCGGGTAGAAGGTCTTCCTTCAGAAGATTTAATTGGTGGCAGCCGCGGTTTCAGAAGACCAGGCTATATTATTTCTGCCGAACCATCTGTTACATATGTCGCTAAGCAGGTAAGCTTCAATCTCGCGGTTCCTTTTGCTTTGAAAAGAGATCGTACGCAAAGTGATTCAGACAAGCGTCGTACTGCGGACACAGGTGTGCATCAACAGGGTGATGCAGCATTTGCTGATTTACTGATCAGCGCAGGCATGACCATTCGGCTTTAGTGAAAAAAGATAACTAAGCATACGGCGTTACATTCATTGTTAACGCCTTTTTCTTTTAAAGGATGGGTATTTATCCTGCCGCAGCCAACTATTGAATTATTTTCAACGATACAAGAAAAATAACCTTAAGTTGCGGGATTATCTGTCTTTTTAAAATTTCTGTGATGCAGCACAGTACATTAAAAAAACTTTCAGAGACCTTAGGTATTAGTATATCCACCGTATCCCGTGCATTAAAGGGACATCCGGATGTTTCCGAAATTACACGAAGCAAAGTAAAGGACCTGGCCGAAGCATTGGAATACGAGCCGAATAACAATGCGGTTGAGCTCAGGACGCGGAAGAGTAATATACTCGGTATCATGGTGCCTGTACTGGATAATTTTTTTTATGACACATTTATCGCAGCTGTTGAAGAAGAAGCACGGATACATGGCTATTCAGTTTTGATCATGCAGTCGAGAGACCAGTTGCAGATCGAAAATTCATGCCTGCAATTATTCAGAAAAAAAATGGTGACCGGATTGCTTGCCTCTCTTTCTGTAGAGATCGAAGACATGACCCCGTTTAAAAAATTAAAAGAAGCCGGTATCCCTGTTATCTTTTTTGACCGGGTACCAACGGCAGGAGACTATTATAAAGTTTGCCAGTCTGATGCTAAAGCTGCTTCGATGGCAGCAGAGACGATCATTAAAAAAAACAAAAAGAAAGTACTGGCATTATTTGGTCATCCGCATTTAAGTATCACGCAGACAAGATGCGCATCCTTCAAAGAAACTTTTAAAGCACTATCGCCATCAACAGAATTGGATATTTATTATCCTGAGAGTATTGCCGAATCAGAGAAATTGGTTTTGGCATTACTGAAAGATGGAAGGGATTATGATGTGATATTCGGAATGGGGGATCTCATCTTAATTGGTTTAATGCATGCTATTCATCAATTAGATCTGCGTGTACCTGAAGATATCGGTATTATCAGCATTAGTAATGGGTTGATACCAACGCTGTACAAACCCAAAATCACACATATAGAAACCAGTGGTAACAAATTAGGCAAGCTTGCAGCCTCGCAGATGATCGCCTGTTTACAACAACAAACGATTGCAGAAGAAGTATTTCTTGAATCTGTATTGATAGAAGGCGGTTCTTTATAAACAATACCGTATATTTCTTCTATCAAAACCAACGCTTATGTCCAACTTCAGGATCCGGCTATCGCTGTTTCTCAACTATTTTGTTTTTGCAATTTTATTAAATAGCGTGGGAACCGTTATTCTTCAGGTACAGAAAAATTTTGATGTTTCTAAAGGCGCCGCAAGTATACTCGAGGCATTTAAAGACCTGAGTATTGCTATTGCTTCTTTCCTGATAGCTTCTTTTGTAGTAAGGATA
>Ga0105249_10001055_pt1 | contig 24422 bp, 23 predicted proteins | sample KBSS44metaG_FD_81522 | JGI IMG/M metagenome (GOLD analysis project Ga0105249, IMG submission 81522) | Switchgrass rhizosphere microbial communities from Kellogg Biological Station, Michigan, USA - KBS S4-4 metaG | ecosystem: Host-associated > Plants > Roots > Rhizosphere > Soil | place...
CATCGCGCGTCAATGGTTCGGCTTCAGTCGCGAGTGGTCAGCGCCGCTTGCTTCCGGGATTTCGATTTGTGGAGTCGCGGCTTCGATCGCTACAGGCGGCGCCATTCGTGCGCGTCCCGCCGTGCCCGTGCTCGTCTCATCCCTTGTCGTGATTTTCGCCGTCGTGGAAGTTTTAATCTTGCCATGGCTTGCGACCGCGTTTCTTTGGAACGAGCCACTCGTGGCTGCGGCATGGATGGGATTGGCGATCAAGACCGACGGTGCGGCAATTGCAGGCGGCGGTATCACCGAAGCGCTGATCCTCGCCAAGAATGCCAGCGAAGGCATTCGCTATCAGCCGGGCTGGATTCTCAGCACTACGGCGGCGGTGAAAATTTTCATCGATATCTTCATCGGCATCTGGGCGTTCCTGCTCGCCTATATCTGGACGAACCACATCAACGTCACTCGCGATAAGGCGAAGACATCGGAGATCTGGCAGCGTTTCCCGAAGTTCATTATCGGCTTCGTGCTGACGTTCCTGGTCGGGCTGGTTCTCGCTCTCGGCAGTTCGCCTGCGACGGTGCAGAAGCTCACGCCATTGATTACCGAAGCAAATACGTTTCGCGTGATCTTCTTTATCCTGACGTTCTTCTCGATCGGCGTGCTTTCGAACTTCCGAAAGCTGTGGGCCGACGGTTTCGGCAAGCTCGCAGCCGTCTATTTCGTGAGCCTGTTCGGCTTCGTGATCTGGGTCGGACTTCTGATTTCCTGGATCTTCTTCAGCGGCGTCAAACCCCCGCTTGCGACCTAAGTTACGGAGGCAATCATGTCGAAAATCGATATTCAACGCGAACTCCAGAAGAGCCACGCCGAGCCTCTTCTGCCTGTCGAAAAGAATCTGATCGGCTGGAGCTTGGGGACGGGTATTGTGCTCCTGATCGTTCTCGCTTTCGCCAACCGGTATTTCCCGGTCGGCTGATACCAATCCGCCATGCGTGCCTTCGGGCACGCGCGGCTCTCCCCCGGCCGTTCGCTGCGGCCACTTGCGCCAGCCCAAAAGGCTGGCGCATTTTATTTGCATCGACGGCAGTATCCGTCCGATATAGGCAGCATCCACTGCGATCTCGCTGGAGTTGCCTCTTTCGATGGAAAATCTTGTCATCAATCTGAAACGGCAGCCGGAAAAATTCGATCATTTCCTGAAACTGAACAGCGGTTCGGGGATCGGATTTCGGCGTGTCGACGCTTGCGACGGTGCGGAAGTGAGCGAAGACGAAGTCATCAAGATGAAAGTGATGGCACCCGACACAAAACTCACCAAGGGCGCGATCGGCTGCGCAGTTTCGCACTTCAGAATTTGGCGGCAGGTTGTCGAGAAGAAGGAACCGGTCATCGTTTTCGAGGACGACGCCGTCATCCGCGATGATTTCACCGCCGTGTTGTCGAAATTGTTGCCGGGTCTGCCGGGCTGGGATTATATCGCCCTCGGTTATAACACCGACTCGATCTTGGATGTGGAAATCGCGCGAGGACTGAATACGTCTCTGGTTTTCTCGCCGCAGTATCCAACACCGGAGGCACAAAAGAACTTTGTGAAATCGAATAGCCCTGTTTCCGCTTTCAGGCTAAACGCCTGCTTCGGGACATGTGGCTACGCTATCTCGCCTGCCGGCGCGAAAAAACTTTTGAAATTCTGCTTTCCCATGGACAACCGTAAAATCACAGTCGAAGCGCTTAAGCGCACATTTCCGGCATTCGGTATCGACTGCATGATGATCGACGTCTACAAGAGCATAGAAGCCTTCGCCTGTTTTTCTCCGCTTGTACTGCCGAAAAACGAGCGCAACATTTCAACAACAGTCCGTAGCTAGGGAGTCGCCATGTCCACTGCCAAAAACAAACAGGTCCTGCTTGCATCTCGTCCTGAGGGTGAGCCGAAACCCGGCAACTTCAAGCTCAACGAAGCAGAGGTGCGCGGCCCGGGCGAAGGCGAGATTCTTCTGAAGACACTCTGGCTATCGCTCGATCCATATATGCGTGGCCGTATGAGCGCCGCGAAATCCTATGCGAAACCGGTTGAGCCGGGAGAAGTAATGGTCGGCGGGACCGTGAGCGAGGTCGTTGCATCCAATCACAAGGACTTCAAACCTGGCGATATCGCTCTCTCGTATGTTGGCTGGCAGGAATATGCAATTTCAAACGGTGTGGGGCTAATCAAACTCGACCCGAAACAGGCTCCCGTACAAACCGCGTTGGGTGTGCTCGGCATGCCTGGAATGACTGCTTATACGGGGCTGCTAACCATCGGCCAGCCGAAACCAAATGAAACTGTTGTCGTGGCTGCGGCGGCAGGTCCTGTCGGCTCGGCGGTCGGGCAGATCGCGAAGATCAAGGGCGCGCGCGCTGTCGGTATCGCAGGCGGCAAAGAGAAGTGCGAATACATCGTGAAGGAGCTCGGCTTCGATGCGGCAATCGATCACCGCTCGCCTGATATGGCAGCGAAGCTGAAAGAAGCTTGCCCCAAGGGGATCGACGTTTACTTCGAAAATGTCGGCGGTGCGGTTTGGGACGCTGTATTCCCGCTGCTCAATGATTTCGCGCGCGTGCCTGTTTGCGGCATCGTCGCACATTACAACGATACCTCACTACCGCCGGGGCCAGATCGGACGCCGGCTTTGATGGGTGCCGTGTTGCGCAAGCGGCTTACGCTACGCGGCTTCATTGTGTGGGATTTCGCCGCGCAGGCGCCGGATTTCTACCGCGACATGAGCCAGTGGCTGCGCGAGGGGAAAATCAAGCACCGCGAGGACGTTGTCGACGGAATCGAGAAAGCGCCCGAAGCATTCATGGGCATGCTCAAGGGTAAGAATTTCGGCAAGCAGCTTGTGCGTGTCGCGCGCTAGCGGCCCATCTGCTCTTGCGCAACTGACGTAGAGAATCGGAATCTTCGCCGCCATCCGGACGCTAGGGAGAGCCCATCAGGTCCGTGTGCGCTGTAGCGCGCGAATGCGGTCAGCGAGCGACATCGGGCCATCGCCGCCGTTCTTATCGGCGGCCTCTGCCTTGCGGCCGCTACCGTTTTGCCGTGTGCCTGTAGCCGCCGGTTGGTCGAGGATACGCTGGATCGGCGAATTGGTGCCTTCGAGATTGGCTGCGAGCCGCACGACTTCAGCTGCGACATCATTGATCCGCTCGCGCAGTAGCGCGCTTTCCACTCGCTCGTTCTGCCAGGTCGATTCAGCTTGCTGTTTGAGCGTTGCAACTTCCTGCTGCAGCCGGTCGCGGTCCTCACGTACCTGCGCGAGAGCGCCTTCGTTCATCGATTTTTCCGCTTTCAGCGCTTCAATCGTTGCGTTGTAGGAGCGCGCCGCGCTCTCAATCTCACGATGAAGCGCCAGCGCTTCGGCGCGGCTATTATCGATGGCGGCTTTCGATTCCAGCAACTCCGCCTCGCGTTGCGCGATATGTCCCGCAAGCTTGGCTTCGCGTTGAGCCCCGAGCTCAGACTGGCGTTGCGCTTCGGACTCGAGTCCTGCGATGCTGCGCGAGAGATTTTCCGCATTCGCCTTGGCTTCAGCTGTCTGCCGTTCGAGATCTGAAAGCCGGGATGTGAGGGTTTCGGCACGGCCGCGCTCGTCCACGAGCGTGCGAGAGGCCCGGTCGGCAGCACCCCGTTCGTCGACCATGCGTTCCTCAGTGTTCGCTACTTCGCGCTCCAAATTCGCAATACGATCCTTGAGGCTCGTGCACTGATTTTCCAAAGCCGCGATCTGGAGCTGCTTGCTGTTCGACTCTGCCGTCTTGTCATTGAGGGTTCGCGCGATCTGCGCAATCTCTGCTGCCTTATTGGCGAGCTGTGCTTCGGCTTCGTGTAGCTCTTTCGATTTCTGAGTGAGTTCCTCTTGCGTGCTCTCAAGCTTTTCGCGAAACGTCCGCTCCTGCGCTTCGAGCGCGGTGACCTCGGCGGTCTTCTCTTCGGTCTCGATTTTCAGCCGGCGAATTGTATCGTTCTTACGGCCGATCTCGGCGAACTGCTCGGTGGTCTTGAGTTTAAGTTGCTCGACACTGGTCTCCAGCCGGCGCGTGGACATCGCAAATTCGGCGCGCAGCTGATCCTTGTCGGCCTGGATTTCCGCCATCGAAACGGGGATCGCGCCTTCGATGCGTTTGGTGGTGAGGCGGACTGCACGATGCCAGACGGCCGACAGCAGCACGAGCGCAATCAAGCTCGCGGCCAAAAATCCAAGGGCGAAGAACATGATCATTTCGATCATGCTGCGGGCCTCACGCAATAAACCAAGACATCGCCCCCGAGTGACACGTACGCTACTGACCTTACTACACTAGCCAACTTTTAACCTTAGCGGGAGGCCGAAATACGGTTTCCTTCGACCTTAGTTACCTCCGCGAGCTAGAGTGGGTTCCAAGTCGATCGGGGTGTGAATTTTAGATAGCCGATATTGGCCCCTAGCCGGAGGCCTATCCCCGAACGGATCGGTACGAGCACCATATTGTCCATGGTGAGAGCGGTCGCGCCGAAGCCGCCTATGAAGTAAGCCGAGCCGGAAATACCCACGAAGCGGGTGAAGATCGCATCCACGCGAGGCATTTTGTAGACCAGGATCATCGTTCGTGCCCCGTCCCCCCCGAGGTCGAAGCCAATCGACGGCCCTTGCCAGAAGACCTTCATGTCGCCGGCGTTTCGGGTATAGAGCATGCCTTCGCCGTAGCGCAGCCCGACCGTGATTGCGCCGGAGGCTTCCTGGCCAAGAATATAGCCGTTCGGTTGACCCCAATTGCTGAAGGCTTGTTCGATCACCATCGCCAGATCGCGCGACACCGTGCCGAAAAACTTATGTCCGGCGTCGACCAGCTCGTTGGAGGAATAGGTGGCGGGCTGCTGGGCGAAAGCTGCTGAGCCGGCAAACAGGAAGGCGATGAGAAGGGCAGTCGCGCGTATGAGCGCCATGCGAGTTCTCCAACTGGCTCTAGATCTACGATGGCCGGCTTGGCCCCTTAACCGCCCGCATACCCCAACCGGTTAGGCTTGCGGACAGCTCGATTACACCGGCGAATCACTATTGAAACTGCCGGGTCAGTCTGGCGCTTCGGAGGCCAAAAAGGAATCCATGACGATCAAGCTTCTAAACCATTGGACTCGCAGGGCTTGTATGACGGGGCTTTTGGCCTGCCTGTGGGGGCCTTGGCTTATTTCGCCGAATCGGGCCGCGACCACGGAATTGGTGATCACGGACCCGCTCACAGGCCTCGCCATCTTCGGCTTCGATCCGGTCGCATTTTTTGTCAGCCATGAAGCTCGCGAGGGTTTGGCCTCGTACGAGTTCAAACATGCAGGGGTCGTCTGGCGTTTTCGCAATGAAGGCAATCGATCCGCCTTCGCGGCCGAGCCTAACCAATATATGCCGCGCTTTGGCGGCTACGATCCTATAGCCGTCGCGCGGAGTTCTCCAGCGGCGGGCTATCCGTCATTGTACGTGTTGCACGGCAGCCGACTGTTCTTGTTCGCGAACGAAGAGAGCCGGAAGGCGTTTATCGCCAGTCCCCAGGAAGTCATCACAGCGGCCGAAGCGGCTTGGCCGAAGGTTTTACGCAGCCTGGCTCCCTGAATTCAGGCGTTCGCACCCCAAGCGACGAAGGCCTCAAGGCGGAAGCCTTTATCTTTCTTGCCATAACGCAACTGCCCGCCATTGGCGGATTCAACTCGTCCGCCCGCAGCCACAAGCAGAGCGTGGCCCGCCGCGACGTCCCATTCGCTAATTGAGGTGAGACGCGGATAAACGTCAGCCGCACCCTCTGCGAGCCGGCTGAATTTCAGCGAGGAACCAAGTACGAGGCGACCCTCGATCGGCAATGTGGAGAGGAAAGCTTCGCTTGCTTTATCGAGATAAGACCGGCTCACCGCCGCCACGAGTTTTTGTGGACGCGCGCGAGCACGAATTGCAACGACATTCTGCGGGTCGAAGTGAGCGCCCGGTACAAGCGGAGCGCGAAAGGCAGCACCATCGCTTCCCGCATAGATGATGTGGGACGCAGGCGCGTAAATCGCGCCAAGTACCGGGGCGCCGTTCGAGATCAGCCCCACATTGACCGCATACTCGTCACGACCCGCGACGAACTCGCGAGTACCGTCAAGCGGATCGATCAGTAGGAATTCCATGCCCGGCTCCGGTATCTCACCGCGCGCCACCGACTCTTCTGCGATAAAGGGTGTTCCGGGCAGAAGCTGGGCCAGGCCAGCGCGCAAAATCTCTTCGGAAGCTACGTCCGCGGCGGTTACTGGGCTGTGGTCGGTTTTCTTTCGAGTGCCGAGCTCGCCCTTGGCGATCTCCAGGATTTTTCCGCCGGCGGTGGCCATGAGTTCGGCGAGTGGGCCAAGCAAACGTGTTAGCTCGCCACGCCCGCGATCGAAGCTTTTCCCCGTCATGAATGTACCGTGGCTGGCATGGGTGGCTGCGGCGGTGTATCACACGCCGCTTTCTGGCACACGCAGCGATTCGGTTTCACGAGCATCACCGCCCATGACCAAGTTAGTCACCCTTGAAGCGCTCGATCTCGCTGCCCTCATCTCGTCGCGGGTCTGTCACGACGTGATCAGCCCGGTCGGAGCCATCGTGAATGGCCTTGAGGTTCTTGAGGATGAAAAAGATGAGAAGATGAAGGAGCCTGTACTCGACCTGATCAAGAAAAGTGCGGCTCAAGCCTCCGCCCGACTGCAATTTGCGCGCTTGGCCTTCGGTGCCGCAGGCTCGGTAGGCGCACAAATTGATCTTGGAGATGCAGCCGAAGTGGCTAAGGGCTTCCTTGAGGACGACCGCACAAAACTGACCTGGAACCTGCCGCGCGAGCTATTACCGAAGAATCGGGTGAAGCTCCTGTTGAACCTCCTGATGATCGCCGCCACTGCCATTCCCCGCGGTGGCAAACTCACCATCGATCCCGTGGGATCCGGTGAAAAAATGGGCTTTCGGCTACAGGCTGAGGGCACCAACGCCCGGATACCCCCCAAAGCTGAGGCTTTGCTTGCCGGTACACCCGAAGAACCCCTCGATGCCCATGTAATTCAGCCCTTTTATGCGGGGATGATCGCGCGGGCGGCAGGCATGAAGGTTACCATTGTGGCCGAAGGCGAGACTATCGTCCTCACAGCCGTGACCTGAACAAGCCAAAAACTGGCGGTATTGGGGTGAGGAATCCTTCTTCGTTTCAAGCAAATTTAACCGTTAAGGCCTGAAAATCACTGGAGAACGCGGCGTGGTCCCTGTCTAGGGGGCCGGCGCTGTCTTTGCGCAGCGTTGCGCAAGTGATCGGGCCCTTTATGGAAGACCTACTTCGCGAATTTCTGACTGAAACGAGCGAGAATCTCGATGTCGTAGACATTGAACTCGTGCGTTTCGAGCAGGAACCAAACAACGCCGAAATTCTCGCCAACGTTTTCCGGCTCGTTCACACGATTAAAGGTACCTGCGGCTTCCTTGGATTGCCGCGGCTGGAAGCGCTCGCGCACGCCGCCGAAACCTTGATGGGTAAATTCCGCGAGGGTCTTCCGGTTACCAGTAACGCCGTTTCGTTGATCCTCGCGACGATCGATCGCATCAAGGTCATTCTCGCTGAACTCGACCGAAGCCAGAAGGAGCCTGTTGGCAGCGACGATGACTTGATTGCTGAGCTGGTGCGGATGGCGGAAGCGTCGGCGCAGATGTTTGAAAAAAATACCGTCGGCACGCTTGTTCCCCAGGTGTTGGAACGGCCTTTGCGCCCTGGCGAGGCTTCACTCGACGATCTGGAGCGCGCGTTTCGTGAGACGCTTGGTCCTGAGGATGTTTCAGAGGTCGAAGCAGAAGTACCTACCGAGCAAGAACAGGCTGAGCGTCTAGCGACACGACGCACGACAATTCGCCGCGAGGACGAGCAGCGCGAAGAAGCCGCGAAGGCTCAGACGCTCCGCGTGCAAGTAGAAACACTCGAGCGCCTGATGACCATGGTTTCGGAGCTTGTGCTAACGCGCAACCAGCTCCTCGAAATCATGCGGCGCCACCAGGATTCCGAATTTAAGGTACCTTTGCAGCGGCTTTCCAATGTCACGGCCGAACTGCAGGAAGGCGTGATCAAGACGCGTATGCAGCCGATCGGCAATGCGTGGTCGAAGTTGCCGCGCATTGTCCGTGACCTTTCCAAGGACCTCGGCAAGGAAATCGAACTTGAAATGCGCGGCGCCGAAACAGAACTCGACCGCCAGGTTCTTGAAATTATCCGCGATCCGCTTACGCACATGGTACGGAATTCCGCAGACCACGCGCTCGAATCGCGCGAAGAGCGCCGTGCGGCCGGCAAGCCTGAGAAGGGCATCATCCGGCTTTCCGCCTATCATGAGAGCGGACAGATTATTATGGAAATCGCCGACGACGGGCGCGGATTGGACACGGCTGGCATTCGAGCAAAGGCGATTAAGCAAGGGCTCATGTCGAAGTCGGACAAGCTCAGCGACGCGCAGATTCACAAATTCATTTTCGCACAAGGGTTCTCGACTGCGGCTTCCGTTACAAACGTCTCGGGCCGCGGCATCGGCATGGACGTTGTGAAAAATAATATCGATCAGATCGGCGGCAGTATCGATCTGAAATCAGTATTGGGCAAAGGCACGACCTTCACGATCAAAATTCCTTTAACCCTTGCGATCGTGCCGGCGCTCATCGTCGAAGCCGCCAAGGAGCGCTTTGCCATTCCGCAAGTGGCCGTTGTCGAGCTTGTCCGGGTGGGAGCTAATTCGAAATACCGCATCGAGCACGTCAAGGACTCACACGTGCTTCGCCTCCGCAACAAACTACTTCCGCTCGCGCATTTGAATTCGTTGCTGCGTCTGACGAGTAAGACAGGGACGAGCGAAAACGCGTTTGTCGTGGTGCTGCAGGTTGGCAAAAGGACACTCGGCGTTGTGGTCGATGGCGTCTTTCACACCGAGGAAATCGTCGTGAAGCCGATGAGTTCGAAACTGCGCGACATCGCGATGTTTTCCGGCAACACGATCCTGGGGGATGGCTCGGTCATCATGATCGTTGACCCGAACGGTATCGCGGCCACACTTGGAGCTCGTCTTGAAGCCTCGGAAATTGCAGAACGGGAAAAACCCGCGGAGACGAGTGCCGAGGAGGCCGATAGGCCGATCTCGCTTCTTGTTTTCCGAGCTGGTTCAGCCGAGCCCAAGGCTGTCCCGCTCTCACTCATCACACGGCTAGAGGAAATCGACGCGAAAGAAATTGAATTCTCGAATGGGAAACATCTCGTGCAATATCGCGGCAGTTTGATGCCGCTTGTGCCGATCAACTCCGAAGTCAAAGTTAAACGCGAAGGCTTGCAGCCTTTGCTCGTCTTCGTCGATGGCGGCCGCGCCATGGGCCTCGTGGTCGAGGAAATCGTCGATATCGTCGAGGATCGACTCAATATCGAAGTCGGCAGCAGGAATCCGGGCATACTTGGCTCGGCGGTCATTGGCGGGAAAGCGACCGAGATTATCGATGTCGCTCATTTCTTGCCGCTTGCCTTTGAAGATTGGTTCTTCCGCAAGGAAACGAACACCGGCGGATTGAGGAAGCGTCTTTTGTTCGTCGACGACTCGGCTTTTTTCCGGAACATGCTGACCCCCGTCTTGAAGGCCGCGGGGTTTGATGTGGTCACCGCCGAAAGTGGCGCGGCGGCGCTGGAACTGGTTGAAAAAGACGCCCGCTTCAATGCCGTCGTTAGCGATATCGAAATGCCCGGCATGGACGGTATCGAGCTTGCACGAGCGTTGTGCGCCGATCCTCGCATGGTCGGCGTGCCGATCATCGCGCTTACGTCCCATGTTTCGTCCGCTGTCGCAGAGCGCGGACGCGAGGCTGGCTTCCGTGATTTCGTTGCCAAGTTCGACCGGCAGGGCTTGCTCGCCGCGCTGAAACAGGCTCCGCAAGAATTGAATCGGGCCGCATGATGCAAACGCATTCCGAAATAGAATATGTCACCGTACTGATTGGCGATCAGTTATTCGGCCTTCCGATCGGTCGCGTGCACGACGTATTCAAGGCGGATCGGTTGACGCGTGTTCCATTGGCAGCGCCGGAGATCGCGGGTGTCCTCAATCTGCGTGGCCGTATTGTCACGGCGATCGACATGCGCCGACGGCTCGATCTCCCCCCGCTTCAAGGGGGTGAGAGTCACATGGCGATCGGAATCGAACATCGCGGCGAGTCCTATGGGCTTCTCGTCGACCAAGTCGGCGAGGTCATCAAGATTCCAGCCGAGCAACGCGATGCCAACCCAGTCAATCTCGATCCACGCTGGGGGCGCATTGCAGCAGGCGTCTATCGGCTTGAGGAAAATCTGATGATCATCCTCGACGTGGACCGCGTCCTCGAAGTGCAGTCCCGCGGGCTTGCTGCGTAAGTCTTTTAAGAAGGAGTCAAGACAATGAAACGCTGTTTAGTAATCGATGACTCGAGTGTCATTCGGAAAGTAGCAAGGCGAATTCTCGAAGGGTTCGGCTTCGCTATCGTGGAGGCTGCCGACGGCCGTCAAGCACTCGATGCCTGCATGAAGGAAATGCCGGAAGCGATCTTGCTCGACTGGAACATGCCCGTAATGGACGGTTATGAATTCCTGCGCGCGCTTCGTGCGATGCCGCACGGCGATAAGCCGAAAGTGGTCTTCTGCACGACCGAGAACGATCTCGCTCACATTGCACGCGCAATGCACGCAGGTGCGGACGAATACATCATGAAGCCGTTCGACAAGGAAATCGTCGAAGCCAAGTTTCAGGAAGTTGGTCTGATCTAGTTGTTTCCTTCGCCTATCGGCGAAGGCTGAATCCTGCTTCTCAGTCCGCTAGTCGAGTTCCCGTGTAGGGTATCCATGTCGTTGCCCATTCCGGCCCCCACGCTTGATGCGGGGGGCACCATCCGCGTGATGATCGTCGATGACGCCGTCGTAGTGCGTGGATTAATGTCGCGCTGGTTAGGTGAAGAGCAGGGTATCGAGATTGTCGGCGTTTTCCGCAACGGGCGCGATGCGGTCGATAACGTTCTTCGAACCAAGCCCGACGTTGTAGTGCTCGATATCGATATGCCCGAGATGGACGGGCTCGCTGCACTACCGCTTTTGTTGGCGCGGAAGCCCAACCTAGTCGTGATCATGGCGTCCACACTTACGCGCAAGAACGCGGAGGTGAGCTTGAAGGCGCTTTCACTCGGCGCCACGGATTATGTGACGAAGCCTGAGACCAATCGCGAAGTTACATTTTCGCATAGTTTCCGACGAGAAATCGTCGAAAAGATCCGACATCTTGGCCGCCGCTTTACCCGTCCGCCGCTCGATACACGGACGCCGCTTCGTAAGGCCGAGTTTGAAGGATCGCGTCCCCACACACCCGCGTTTGCGCTCCGACCCTTTCCACTCCTGCCTCCGCGCGTTCTTGTTGTCGGCAGTTCAACCGGTGGCCCTCAGGCACTGCAAGTCTTGATCCGCGGCCTCTCGCCCGTTCTTGCGAAACTGCCAGTGGTGATCACCCAGCACATGCCGCCCACCTTCACTACGATCCTTGCCGAACATCTCGGGCGTACCGCCAATCGTCCTTCGCAAGAGGGCGTTCATGGCGATCTGCTGAAACCCGGTCATCTTTATATCGCGCCGGGCGGCAAGCATATGAAGCTACAGCGAAAAGCTGACTCGGTGATGATTGCGCTCGATGATGGGCCGCCCATCCATTTCTGCAAACCTTCGGTGGATCCTCTCTTTATTTCCGCTGCTGCGGCAGTCGGTGCCGGCTTGCTCGGCGTCGTGTTGACGGGGATGGGCGTTGACGGCGCCGAAGGTACTTCTGTTATCGCGGCCGCAGGTGGCGGCGTAATCGCGCAAGATGAATCGACGAGCGTCGTGTGGGGTATGCCGGGTGCTTCCGCGCATACAGGCTTGTGCTCGGCTGTTCTGCCGATCGATGACATTGCACCGAAGGTCATCAAGTTGATGAGCGGAGAGCGCTCATGACGCCGCTCGATTACGAATTCTTCCGAATCTTGCTCAAGGAGCGGTCTGGGCTCGTACTGGCCGCCGACAAGCAGTATTTGATCGAGAGCCGCTTGATGCCGGTAGCGCGTGCGGCTGGCCTCGTCTCGATTACCGACCTCGCGAAACGGCTGAGAGGCTCCGACTCCGAAGCCCTCAAGATGCAAGTCACCGAGGTGATGACGATCAACGAGTCATTCTTCTTTCGCGACAAGATTCCCTTCGATCGTTTTCGGGATACCGTTTTGCCTGCGATGCTGAGTTCGCGCGCGAATACGCGTCGCCTTCGGATCTGGTGTGCGGCCGCCTCGACGGGACAGGAGCCTTATTCGCTCGCCATGATTCTGAGAAGCATGATCGAGAAATTCATCGACTGGCGGATCGAGATTGTCGCTACGGACATTTCGCATGAGGTGTTGGAGAAGGCCAAAGCGGGCGTTTACAGTCAGTTCGAGGTGCAACGTGGCCTCCCGATTCAGATGCTGATGCAGCATTTCGAGCAAGTTGGCGAACAATGGCGCGTCACCGAAAACCTGAGGAAAATGGTGCAATTCCGGCATTTCAACCTTCTCGAAAACTTCTCCTCGTTCGGAACGTTCGACGTCGTGTTCTGCCGCAACGTTCTGATCTATTTCGACCAGGCAACCAAAGTGGATGTGCTGGAACGCATCGGGCGTTCGTTGAGGCCCGACGGCTTTCTGTTAATGGGCGCGGCGGAAACTGTTGTTGGGCTCACCGATATCTTCGTGCCACTCCCCGACAGGCGCGGGCTCTACGTTCGCGCGGATCATACTCATACCAAACCCAAACTCGCGGTGGTCTAGCGCCGATCGCATCGCCCTAAAACAAAAACCCCGCCTCGCGGCGGGGTTTTTTTATTCGAGAGTGGATGGAGGTCGTTACGCGGAAATCCTTGTATCGCTCTCGGCAGGTTCGCGCAGCACATAACCGCGGCCCCAGACCGTTTCGATATAGTTCTTGCCGCTCGAAGCGTTCGCGAGCTTCTTGCGCAGCTTGCAGATGAACACGTCGATAATCTTCAGCTCCGGCTCGTCCATGCCGCCATAGAGATGATTGAGGAACATCTCCTTGGTGAGCGTGGTGCCTTTGCGGAGCGAGAGAAGCTCCAGCATTTGATATTCTTTGCCGGTCAAATGCACGCGCGCGCCGTTCACCTCGACCGTTTTGGTGTCGAGATTGACGACGAGATCGCCCGTGTTGATGACCGACTGCGCATGACCCTTCGAGCGTCGTACGATCGCGTGAATGCGCGCAACGAGCTCGTCCTTGTGGAAAGGCTTGGTCATGTAATCGTCGGCCCCGAAGCCGAGACCGCGAACCTTGTCCTCGATGCCGGCGAGACCGGAAAGAATGAGGATCGGGGTCTTGATTTTGGCGACCCGCAACGACCGCAGAACCTCGTAACCAGACATATCGGGGAGGTTCAGGTCGAGAAGAATGATGTCGTAGTCATAAAGCTTACCGAGGTCGACGCCCTCTTCGCCGAGATCGGTGGTGTAGACGTTGAAGCTCTCGGACTTGAGCATCAATTCGATGCTCTTCGCCGTCGCGCCATCGTCTTCTATCAGAAGCACTCGCATGCCAATCCCCTTCCAGGCCCTCATCGGGGGACACATCCGGAACGGGCGCCGCATGCCCGTCTACCGGTTCGGAATTTACGATTCGCACGCTAACCGTTAATGGTTAACAGAACCTAATTCCGGTCCACAAGACCATACCAGGCAAATCTTCGCGAATCGGCGTAAGATATTGACGTTCGGACAGATTCGCCTGGGACCCCGCTTAACATTCGACTTCAAGAAGCCGGGCCAAGCGACTCTCCGAAAACGCTGCCCCGAGAGGGGTGTTAACCGCAGCGCCTTGGAGGGCGCCTCGATGATTAACGGCCCGGGTAAACAAAGTGTTGCCATCGGGCTGGAGGCTTACCGATGAAGGCTTTGGCGGAACAAATTGCCGAACTCGACGGGCCCGAGATCTATGGCCGGGTCGCCGGGGTCCGGGGCCTCATGGTGGAGGTGGCGGGTCCCGTTCACTCCATGCCCGTGGGCGCCCGCGTCGTCATTGAGACTGGCGGCACGCAGGGCGTGATCTGCGAAGTGATCGGGTTCGTGGGCGACAACGCTCTCCTCATGCCCTTTGCCCCTCTCGAGGGCGTACGCCGAGGTTGCAAGGCGGTAGTGTCGTCGGCTTCGGCCGCCATCAGGCCTTCGCCGGGCTGGCTCGGGCGGGTGGTCAATGCCATGGGCGAGCCCATCGACGGCAAAGGCCCGTTGCCGATTGGCGCTTCGCCCTATCCATTCCGTTCGGTGCCGCCACCGGCGCATGCACGGAAGCGCGTCGGCGGCCCGCTCGACCTTGGCATCCGGGCGCTCAATGCATTCGCTACCTGTTGCCGGGGCCAGCGCATGGGCATCTTCTCGGGTTCGGGGGTGGGCAAGTCGGTATTGCTTTCGATGTTGGCGCGGAACGTCGCCGCCGACGTGTCGGTGATCGGGCTTGTCGGCGAACGCGGCCGTGAGGTGCAGGAATTCATCCAGGACGATCTGGGCGAGGAGGGTCTTGCCCGCTCGGTCGTGGTCGTTTCGACATCCGATGAGCCTGCGCTCATGCGCCGGCAAGCGGCCTACCTAACGCTTTCGATTGCCGAATTCTTTCGTGACGAGGGCAAGGACGTGCTCGTCCTCATGGACTCGATCACCCGTTTTGCAATGGCCCAGCGCGAAATCGGCCTGTCGGCGGGCGAGCCGCCGACTTCCAAGGGCTACACGCCAACAGTTTTCACCGAATTGCCGCGGCTTCTCGAACGGGCGGGCCCCGGTACGGCTGAAGGCACCATCACGGGTCTGTTCACGGTGCTTGTGGACGGCGACGACCATAACGAGCCGGTCGCCGATGCCGTCCGCGGTATCCTCGACGGCCACATCGTCATGGAGCGGGTGATCGCCGAGCGGGGGCGTTATCCAGCTATTAACGTCTTGAAATCGGTCTCCCGGACCATGCCCCGGTCCTGTGACCCCGAGCACCTACCCATGGTGATGCGGGCCCGGCGTCTCCTGTCGATATACGGGGATATGGAGGAGTTAATCCGCCTGGGGGCCTACCGGGCAGGCTCAAACGCGGAAACCGATGAAGCAATTCAGCTTTTCCCGGCTTTAGAAGCTTTTCTTTCTCAAGGTAAGGAAGAGGCAACCAATCTAAGCGAAGGATATAGGCGTCTGGCGCAAATTGTTAGCGCTGTGGCAACTGAATCCTAACCGGTCGCGTGGAGTATCGCCGGCATGAAATCGCGTGAAACGTTGATCCGCCTCAAGCGCTTCCAGGTCGATGAAAAGCGCCGTCAAGTTGCGCAGCTCGAAGCCATGATCGCCGAATTCGAGCGCATGTCTGTCGATCTTGAGCGTGAAATCTCGACCGAGCAACAGCGCGCGGGGATCAATGACCCCGGACACTTTGCCTATCCGACCTATGCCAAGGCCGCAATCCAACGCCGGGACAATCTCAGCCGTTCGATCAACGATCTGAAGGTTCAGCTCGAGGACGCGCGTGCCGCTCTGGCAGAAGCGTTCGAAGAGTTGAAGAAAGTCGAGATCCTGGAAGAGCGTGACCACCAGCGCGAAGCGGCAAGTGATGCGGCTCGCGAACAGGCCGAACTCGACCGCATCGGCGGCCAGCGCGTCCGGGTCTAAGTCCAGTCAGCGATCGGTGATGATGGGTGTGTGCGGCGACGCCGTGCGCGCAAGCACGCTGTGCAGGCGCGGATCGTCGGCAATCTCGACCGAGCGCGAATAGGGCACGAAGCCGCTCTTCAGATAAAATTCGAGCGCGCGAGGGTGATCGAATGTGCAGGTGTGAACCGTGACCCGGCTCGGTGTGCGACCCCAGACATGTTCCAGCGCGCGATTCATCAGATAGCGCCCGGCTCCCTTGCCAAGCAGCGAAGAAACAACTCCGAGGAACGCGATCTCCACATCCGGGAAGCGGCGGAAGTCGATTTCCAGAATTCCTTCGTCACGGCCGCGGTGGCGGAGCGCATGCACCTCGACCGCGGGGTCATGGACGATCGCCTTGAGCACTGCATCGTCCATCGCGAGCCGTGAGAACCACAACCAGTCCTCGCCGACGCGGCGATAAAGTTCGCGATACCAGATCAGATCGGGTGCCGGCACGCGGCGCAGCGCATATTCGCCCTGTTTGGTTTGCTCGCGCCGGAGCGGAAGACGCGTCCGCATCTCCAGGTGGGTTACGACGGCGGCGATTTGTCCTGCGGGCAATAGCGTGAATTCGTCCTTCAGGGGGCCGGGCTTTTGCTCGCGGTTTTGCGGCTTCATGGCCAATAATTCTAGACGTTGCCGACGGTTTTCAGCCGCACACGCGGATGAATCTCAGCCTGGGACATTACAGAAGTTTGCGGCCGGAAGCGCTCGACGATCGAACGCACGAAGGGTCGCGCCATGGGGCTTGTGAGGAGCACCGGGGCCTCGCCTGCGCGTGCCGCGTCTTCAAAGCGTTCGCGTACTAGACTGACGAATTCCGACAACTTCGAGGGCTGCATGACGAGATTGCGATTGTCGCCTTCGCCGATGATCGACTCGGCAAAGTTCTGCTCCCATTTAGGCGTGAGCGAGACGAGCGGCAGATAGCCTTGCGGGGAGAGATGCATCGCGCAAATCTGGCGGGAGAGCCTGCCCCGCACATGTTCGACAATGCTCGGCGCACTGCGCGTGAGCGGCAAGGCTTCGGCGATGCCTTCGAGAATGGTGCTGAGATCGCGGATCGAAATACGCTCGCTAAGCAGCAGCTGAAGTACGCGCTGGATCGCCGAGTGGGAAATTAGCGAGGGCACCATGTCCTTGACGAGTTCGGCCTGCTCCTTCGGAAGTTCCTTGATCAGCTTCTGCACCTCTCCATAGGAGAGCAGGTCCGCCATGTTGTTCTTGAGTACTTCGGCAAGATGGGTCGAAAGTACAGTCGCGGAGTCGACTACCGTGTAACCGCGAAGCGAAGCTTCCTCGCGCAGGCTTTCGTCGACCCATGTGGCGGGCAGGCCGAAGGTCGGTTCGATCGTGTGCAGGCCCGGAAGATTTACCTGGCCGCCCGCCGGATCCATGACCATGTGACTGCCGGGTTGAATCTTGCCGGTGCCCGTATCGACTTCCTTCAGCTTGATTATATAGCTTGTGGAATCGAGCTGCACATTGTCGATGATGCGTACTGAGGGCATCACAAAGCCCATCTCGGACGCGAGGTTCCGGCGCAACGCCTTGATCTGATCGGTCAAGCGGTCGGTGCCGTCGGAAGCGTTCACGAGCGGCAGCAGCGCATAACCGATTTCGATCTTCAAATCGTCGATCTTGAGCGCGGACGTGATCGGCTCTTCGGTGGGTTTTGCTGCGGTGCCTGTTGCCGTTGTTGCGGCCTCTAGGGCGGCGGCGACCCGCGTGCGCTTATCGATCATATACGCCAGGATGCCGGCGCCTGCGCCGAGAGTGATAAACGGAAACATTGGAATGCCCGGCAGCAGCGCCATCGCGATCATGACCGCGGCCGACATGCCGAGCGCCTTCGGGTAGCCCGAGAGTTGGCGGAGCAGCGCTTGATCGGCGGCACCGCTGACACCGGCCTTTGAAACGAGCAAACCAGCGGCAGTCGAAACGATCAGTGCGGGAATTTGAGTTACGAGACCGTCACCAACGGTCAGGAGCGTGTACGTGTGGCCCGCGGCCGAGAAGCTCAAGCCTTGCTGCACGGTGCCAATAACGATGCCGCCGATGATGTTGATGAAGACGATCAACAGGCCCGCGATCGCGTCTCCGCGCACGAATTTCGAGGCGCCGTCCATCGCGCCGAAAAACGAGCTTTCGTCTTCGAGTTGTTTTCTGCGCCGCCGCGCCTCGTTCTCATCGATTAAACCCGCAGAAAGGTCGGCATCGATCGCCATTTGCTTGCCGGGCATCGCATCGAGTGTGAAGCGCGCCGCAACTTCGGCAATACGGCCCGAACCCTTAGTGATGACGACGAAGTTCACGATCACCAGGATCGAGAACACGATAATGCCGATAACAAAACTTCCACCCATAACGAAATTGCCGAATGCCTCGATCACATGCCCGGCGGCCGACGTTCCGGTATGGCCCTGCGCCAGAATCAATCGTGTGGACGCGAGATTGAGAGAGAGCCTGAGCATCGTCGCGATTAATAAGACGGTCGGGAACGACGAAAATTCGAGCGGCGTCTGAATGAACAGCGCTGTCATCAGGATCAGAACCGAAAGAATGATCGACAGCGCAAGCGCCAGGTCGAGCAGGATCGGCGGAAGCGGCAGAATGAGGACAATGAGGATTGCCAGAACCGCAAGCGCCAGTCCGAGATCGCCGCGTTTCAGGAGCGTGCCGATTTGACCGAGCGTCGGCATCCGCGAAGGAGCAATGCCGCCGGCTGCTGTCGTGATGTCGGTCATTTCCGCGCCTGTCTCCGTGCTTTAGCTTCAGGCGGCCGAGGAGGCGATGCCGGAGGTCGGCGAGGGTATGTCGTGGCCTTCGGCCATGTATTCGTTGAGTTTGTTGCGCAGCGTACGGATCGAGATGCCGAGAATATTTGCGGCATGCGTCCGATTGCCGAGGCAATGCTTCAGCGTGTCGAGGATCAGGTCGCGCTCGACCGCGGCGACGGTGCGGCCGATGAGCCCCGCCGTCATCTGCTCGGCGATCAATGCGGCTTGTGACGCGGGATCACGGGCTTCGCCAAGGCGCGAGCCATCGGGTGAGCGGATCGATTCGATATCGATTTCGCTCCCGACCGCGAGGAGTACGGCGCGGTGAATGGTGTTTTCCAGCTCACGAACGTTGCCCGGCCAGGTAGCGCGGTTGAGTTCCTTGCGGGCTTCCGCGGCGATCGGACGTACGGGTACGCCGTTCGCTTCGGCGTAACGACGCGAGAAATGTTCGGCGAGTTCGAGAATATCCGCCGGTCGCTCGCGCAGCGGTGGAATTTTCAGATTCACGACGTTCAAGCGATACAGCAGATCTTCGCGGAAATTGCCGCTCTTTACTTCCGCGGCGAGGTTGCGATTGGATGTTGCGATGACGCGGATGTTGACAGGGACCGGTTTGCCGCCGCCGACGCGGTCGATCACGCGCTCCTGAAGGGCGCGTAGCAGTTTTGCCTGCAGCCGTCCGTCCATCTCGGAAATTTCGTCAAGCAACAGGGTGCCGCCGTCGGCCTCCTCGAATTTTCCGATGCGGCGTGCAATTGCGCCGGTAAAGGCTCCCTTTTCGTGACCAAACAATTCGGATTCGAGCAAGTTCTCAGGAATCGCAGCGCAATTGACGGACACAAAAGGCTTTGAGGAACGCGGGCTTTTTTGATGCACGTAGCGCGCGACCATTTCCTTGCCGGTGCCGGACTCGCCAGTGATGAGGATTGAAGCCTCGGATGTCGCGATTTGTCCGGCGAGCTTGATCACCGTCGCCATGGCTTCGTCGCGGAAGACGAGGTCGCGTTTGTCGTCGGCGACCGCCGACAGCACGGCTGCGATCAATTCTGGGTCGGGCGGAAGCGTGATGTATTCCTTGGCGCCCGCATGGATCGCCGCGACCGCTGCGCGTGCGTCATTGTCGACTCCGCAGGCGACGATCGGCGTATGAATGTGTTCGGCTATGAGCTTTTCCGCGAGTTCGCGAATATCAAGACCGACATCGATCATGATGAGATCGGCCCCGCGGCTACGCAATACCTTCAGCGCCTGTTCGCTGTCGACCGCATGGGTGACGGCAGCTCCCTGGTCGATCGCGATCTTGGTCGCGGCCGTAAGCTGGCCTTTCAGGGTTCCTATGATGAGGAGCCGCATAGCTTGTCTCCTTCAGTCCAGTTCTAACTACGTTCAGCCTTGATGATTTCCGTCATGGTGACGCCGAGCCGTTCTTCGACAAGAACGACCTCGCCGCGCGCGACCAGACGGTTATTCACGAAGATATCGATCGACTCGCCGACCTTGCGGTCGAGTTCGAGGACGGTGCCCGGTCCAAGCTTCAGGAGATCGCCCACATCCATACGCGTCCGCCCGAGCACGGCCGACACGTGAACGGGAACGTCGAGCACGGCTTCAAGATCGGATGCGGATTTATTGACCGAGGAATCCTCCGGCACGGTCGGCGGTGAAGGCTCGCGGCCCGCCACCATTTCGACGTCGCGCTCTAGATCCGGCAGAGGCGGGCTCTTGTCCGTCTGCGCCGGGGTGTTGGGCTTTTTTGGGTCGCTCATCGAATTGTCTCCGGGTCGGAAATGGTCGCGGATTTCGCCGTACGGCCGAGATAGCGAGCAACCGCTTCGGCGATGCGGTCTTCGATAGCGGCGCGGTCGCGTCTGACCCCGCCGTCAGCCCACTCGATCCGGCAATCGTCGGCGGGAAGATCGGGTTCGGGCATCAATACGAGGCGGCCGATATAGCCGCGCTCTTCTGCAAGCTTGAGAAGACGGGCGCTCGCAGGCTCGATCAAATCGTTGCCGATGCGCACCACCACATGCGGAGCCGACCGCACCTGGGCCAGTACCTCGGTGACGAGTTTTTCGATCTCGGCAATCGGTTCGCGCGCAATCAGGCCAGGGGCAAGCTTGCGGGAAATGGAAAGTGCAACCTCAACCGCTTCGGCTTCGAGGCGGGCCTCGAGTGCCGCCAATTGCGCCGAGATTTCGCTCATGGCATCTGCGACCTTTTCCGTGGCGGCGGCGATCCGCAGTTCGGCGGCGGCCGTCATTTCGGCTTGTGCCGCTGAAAAGCCGCGGCGATAGCCTTCCTCTTCTGCTTTGGCAGTGCCTGCTTCATGCTCCGCGGCAGTCAAACGCGAGCGGCTAATACGCGAGCCATCGCTGCCGAATTCGTCGTCAAAGAGGAACTTCACCGGGCGATTCACCGGTTCCTCCGCATTTGCTCTGGCACTCGCGGTCGCTGTCATGAAATCCTCAATAAACCAGCTCGTCGTCGGCGCCGTGGCCCTTGGCGATCACAATTTCGCCCTTGGCGGCGAGATCCTTGGCGAGGTTCACCATGAGCGATTGCGCCTCGTCGACGTCGCGCAGCCGCACCGGACCCATGGATTGAATGTCGTCGACCAGCATCTTGCCGGCGCGTGACGACATGTTCGACATGAAGAAAGTGCGCACTGCGTCGGACGAGCCCTTGAGGGCAAGCGCGAGCTTGTCCTTGTCGACGTGGCGGAGCAGCGTTTGTGCCGCGCCCGAGTCGAGCTTGATCAGATCGTCGAAGGTGAACATCAATGTCTTGATGCGCTCGGCCGCTTCGCGGTTCGATTCTTCCAACATGGTCATGAAACGGGTTTCGGTCTGACGGTCGAAGAAGTTAAACACCTCGGCGATCGCCTCGTGAGGGTCGCGACGGCTGGTCTGCGAGAGATTCGACATGAATTCGGTGCGGAGCGTTTGCTCTACGCGTTCAAGCACGTCTTTCTGAATCGACTCCATACGCAAGCTGCGGTTGATCACGTCGAGGGCGAGTTCTTCCGGCAAGATTCCCAGCACGCGCGCAGCGTGCTCGGGACGAATCTTGGAGAGAACGACAGCGACAGTCTGCGGGTATTCGTTCTTTAGATAACTCGCGAGCACCTCTTCCTGCACGTTGGAGAGTTTCTCCCACATGTTGCGGCCAGCTGGTCCGCGGATTTCTTCCATGATCGCGTTGACGCGATCGGTCGGCAGAAATTCCGTGAGAAGACGCTCGGTGGCGACGGAGTTGCCCATGAGGGCGCCTGTCGCCGAGAGTTGACCGACAAACTCGATCAGAAGGTGCTCGACCGATGTCGCCTCGATTGTGCCGAGACTCGACATTGCAAGCGAGAGCGTGCGGATTTCCTCGTCGTCGAGCAGTTTCCAGATGCTGGAGCCGTGCTTCTCTCCGAGGGCGAGCAGCAGAATCGAGGCACGCTCTACACCGGTCAGAGTGCGTTGCAAGGAGGTAGTCGACACCGTTTTCCGAGTCGCGGCTTCTTCTGCCGCGGGTTTCCCCTTCAGCGAAAAGAGTGCGTCGACGAATGCGGCTGCGCTTGCCATGACTCAGTTCACGCCCTTGTCTCGTGCATCCATTGACGGACGATGGAAACTGTCTCGTGCGGATTGCGTTCAGCGAGCTCGCCAACTTTCTGAATTGATTGCGCCTGCACTTCGCCCTGGATCTGGGCGACTTCAATCAGCCGCGCCGCGGGGTTGTCGGCTTTCGGCGCGGGAAGTGCCCCTTCGCCCGGTGTCTGCGGCGCGATGCTGGGAGCGGCCTGCGTCACGGGCAGCGATTCGTCCGGCGTTATGATGCGGCGGACGAGCGGGCGTATGACAAAGAGCAGAACGAGGCCTGAGAGCAGAACAATGACCAGGATTTCGACACCCTGAAAAATGTCGTCGGTCGTAAAGCGCAACTTGCTGAAAAAACCGGTGTCTTCGGAAATCGCGGGTACGCCGGGCATTTCGGCAAAGCGCAGGTTCACGACCTCTACCTGATCGCCCCGCTTTTGATCGAAGCCGATGGCAGAGCGCACAAGTGTGGTGATGCGGTCGATCTCTTCCTTGGATCGCGGCTGGTAGGTTGCCTCGCCCGAACCCGAGCGCGAATAGCTGCCGTCGACGAGAACCGCGACAGAAATCTTCTTCACCCGTCCCGCTTCGACGACCTCAGAACGTGTTGTGCGTGAAATTTCGTAATTGACGACTTCCTCGCTCTTCTTGCTCTGGTCTCGTTGCGCGGGCGCCGCCTGTCCGCCGCGTTGATTGCCGCCGGGCACTTCATTGCTGACGGAAACACCTTCCTCGCCGGCGCCGGTGCCCGAGCTTTCTTCGCGTGTCTGTGTCGAGCGCACGACGCGGCTCTCGGGATCGTAGGTATCGGAGGTCTGCTGGATGCGGCTGTAATCGACTTCAGCGGAAACCTGAACGCGCGTGCGTCCGGGGCCGACCACGCTCGAAATGATCGACTCGACTTGTTCCTTGAGGCGTTTTTCGAACGTATCGTGCCGGTCATCCATGCCTGAACTGACGGCATCACCTTCGTTACCCGAGCCGTCGGCGAGCAATTGTCCTTGCTCGTTCACGATCGAGACACGCTCCGGCTTCAGCCCGCGTACCGCGGACGCGACAAGATGACGTACGGCACGGATTTGGCTCGCATCGAGCGAGCCGCGTAGCTTCAGCACGATCGCAGCCGAGGGGTCCTGTTTGTCGCGCGCGAATAATTGCCGTTCGGGAATGACGAGATGAACCCGCGCAGCAGCGACGCGGTCGATTGAACGGATGGTGCGTGCCAGTTCGCCTTCGAGAGCGCGCAAATGATTCACATTTTGCACGAAGGATGTGGTGCCGAGCGCGTCGGACTTATCGAAAATCTCGTAGCCAATGGAGCCGCCACGCGGCAGGCCGGTCTCGGCAAGCTTCATGCGGAGACGCGTGACGTGCGGTTTCGGCACGAGAACTGTCGAGCCTTCTCCGCGCAACTCGTAAGTGATTCCTTGAGTCTCAAGTTCCTTCACGATGCGCGCCGAATCATCGAGCGATAGCTCGGTGAAGAGAGGCGCCATGGTCGGAGTGGAGACGCGAACGATCACAAAGGAAAAAAAGCCGATCAGCACGGCTGTAACTGCGGCCATGGCAGCAATTCGTGCTGCGCCAAGCGTCCTGACGAACCCGATCAATCCATTCACGTCCGGTATCTCCCCCGGCCCCTTCCACACGGCGATGCGGTTTGAGGCAGCTAGGCAATAATTTCCCGGTTCATGGTTGCGAAACCGTTAACGCTTTGAGTTTTCTGGCGTTTTATCGGGGTGTGAGGACCGATATTCGCGAAGTACGTAACTCTTCAGCGTGCAAGGCCTGAATGAGAGCACTCCGCACTTGGGCTCCGCGATTTATAGGTATTTAAATACCTAAATTGGTTTGCGGGGAATCTCTTTGCTTTTCAATGGTCTAGACGCGGGCCGACAATAAATTTCGCTTATTCGCCTATCGCCTATGGCCGGAACGGTGGTCGACATGCGAATGGTTCTAAAAAGAAGGACCGCGCCAATGGAAAGGCACCCGGGGGCATGAATTACGAACAGATTTTCGCCGGCACTCTTGAACGGCTGCGGCAAGAACGGCGCTACCGGGTGTTTGCCGAGATCGAACGCGACGCCGCTCGCTTTCCGCGTGCAATCTGGAATTCGCCGGCGGGTCCGCGAGAAATCGTGATCTGGTGTTCGAACGATTACCTGGGAATGGGCCGCCATCCTGTCGTGATCGAAGCCATGCGGGACGCTGCGTTGAAGATGGGAGTCGGCGCAGGCGGGACTCGAAATATTTCGGGCACGAGCCGAATCCTGGTTGAGCTTGAGACG
>Ga0105249_10001056_pt1 | contig 24413 bp, 21 predicted proteins | sample KBSS44metaG_FD_81522 | JGI IMG/M metagenome (GOLD analysis project Ga0105249, IMG submission 81522) | Switchgrass rhizosphere microbial communities from Kellogg Biological Station, Michigan, USA - KBS S4-4 metaG | ecosystem: Host-associated > Plants > Roots > Rhizosphere > Soil | place...
AGGGGGCCGGGTCTGACTTCATGGGTGCCTTCGCAGTCACTATACACGGCGCAAGCAAATGGGTTAAAAAATTTGCACATGAGCATGATGACTTTAATAAAATACTGGTGCAAATCCTTGCCGATCGTTTTGTAGAAGCATTTGCAGAATGCCTGCATGAAAAAACAAGAAAAGAATATTGGGGTTATGATAAAGACGAGAATTTAACCAATGAGCAATTAATTAAAGAAGAATATAAAGGTATTCGCCCGGCACCAGGCTACCCCGCATGTCCGGATCATACCGAAAAAATAAAGCTGTTTGACCTGTTAAACGTTACTGAAAATATAGGGATTGAACTAACAGAAAGTTTGGCGATGAATCCTCCAGCGTCGGTTTGCGGCTGGTATTTTGCACATCCTGACAGCCATTATTTTGGAGTTGGAAAAATTCAGCAAGATCAATTAGAGGACTATGCGAAAAGAAAAGGAATGACTATGGAAGAAGCAACAAAATGGTTACGACCTGTTTTAGAATAAAAATTTTTTTATGTCATTATCAGATAAACTCAAATCGTTTTTACAGCAAAAAGAAACCGATAACCTCAAAGCGGGGGAAGAATTTCTTGCAGAAAATGGGAAAAGAGAAGGCGTGGTTACATTACCGAGTGGCTTACAATACGAAGTTATTGTCCAGGGCAGCGGTGAAAAACCTGCCGCTTATAATACAGTAACCTGCCACTATCATGGCACCACCATCAAGGGAGAAGTGTTTGACAGCTCCGTAAAAAGAGGACAGCCTGCAAGCTTTCCACTCAATGCTGTGATAAAAGGATGGACAGAGGCTTTGCAATTAATGCCGGTTGGAAGTAAATGGAAATTATTTATTCCACCGCAGTTAGCTTATGGTAATCGTAATATCAGTCGGGAAATTGGTCCAAATAGCACATTGATATTTGAAGTGGAACTGCTTTCTTTTAAATGATTAAAGCAAATTCATTTCGTGTAAAATCTTTCTTAATTCCGCTGCATTGGTAAATTGAATACCGGTTAGACCTAGTGCTTCCGCACCTTTTACATTTCTCAGGCTATCATCAATAAAAATGGAGCGGGAAGGATCAATCGAAAACTTATCAATGATCTTTTGATAGATCTCGACAAAAGGTTTTCTCGTTCTCTCCTCACCACTTACTAATCTTCCATGAAACCAATGTAAAAATTCATACCGTTCTAAAGCAACAGGAAATGTTTCTGCGCTCCAGTTAGTTAATGCGTATAGCTTTAAATTTGGATTCTGCGTAAGCTCTTTAAGAATTTCAACAGTTTCTTCAATGGGTCCGCCCAGCATTTCTTCCCATCGTCCATAAAAAGCCCTGATCTCTTTTTCCCAGTCGGGATGTTTTTGAATTAATTCTTCTGTGGCAAGCGCAATTGGATAACCGGCATCCTGGTTCTCATTCCAGTCATGCGTGGTCACATTATTAAAGAACCAATCAATCTCTTCTTCTGTTTTAAAAATAGTTCGATATACATATCGCGGATTCCAATCGATCAACACACCGCCCAGGTCGAATATAATTGTGTTATAAGAATTGCTCATTGTAGTTGACATCAGTTGAACTCTGTTTTTTATCCTGTAAAAATTTATTCTGCCATGCAGTAAATGCCGCCAGCAAAGCCATCAAAAATACAAAAGCAAAACCTGTTGACAGATTAATAGCTTCTGAAATAAATCCGATCAATGATGGACCGGCTAAAAAACCGATCAGCCCCCCGGTTGTTACCATTGCAAACCCCTGTACAGGGCTTACCCCTTTAATATTAGCAGAAGCGCTGAATAAAACGGGCACAATACAGGAACACCCGAAGCCAATAAGAATGAAGCCGATGATGGCGATAATTGTCGCGGGTGCAAGGGAAACAATAATAAATCCGGATGCAGCTAATAAACTTCCGCTGATAACAATTGATTTATTGCCAATCTTAGGTATTAATTCATCCCCATTTAACCGGCCGATCGTCATTGCAATGGAGAAGCCTGCAAATCCCAAACTCATCAACTCCTTCGGGGATGACAAGATCTCTTTGAGATAAATAGCACTCCAGTCAGCCACACATCCTTCGGCCATAAAAACGACTAAACAGATAAATGAAATACCCAGGATGCCTAAAGAAGGCATTCCCAATGAAGAAGGAGAGTGAATAATTGTTTTGTGATTCAACAGATTATTTTGGGCTGCAATAATAATCAGGATAATTAATATGGCCATTATAATTGCCTGTAAAGAGCTTGCAACATTAACGGCAAAAAACAAAGCAGCCATTCCTGCTCCTATACCTCCGCCAATGCTATACATTGCATGACAGCTGCTCATAAACCTCCTGTTGTATTTTTTTTCCAGCATATCAACTACCGCGTTGGCGGATACACCATTTAAAAAACCATTTACCCCATGCAGGTACAAAGCGATCCAAAGCATTAATCTTGTTTGCGCAGTTACTTCCATGATCACCACTAAACAAAACAACATATTGCCAATAAATAACCATTTCCCAACTTCGATGCGGCTTAGAATTTTAGTGGAAAGATATACACCGGTTAATGCACCCAGTGGAGCAAGCAATAATGATAATCCCAAACTGCTATCTGAAAAATGAAGTCGTTCCTTTATGCCGGGTATAGCGGCTACCCATACCCCAATCATAAGACTTGCCGACGCAAAAAGAAACCCGATTGAAAAAGCAGGTTTATGTTTGATGAATGAAAAAGTATTTTTGATCATGGACAGTCCTTAGCGTTTTTCTAACAGCCACCACACCCGTTTTCTCGGTTTTATTTTATAGTTTTTTTGAATGTATATCTGGATATGATGCATTGCCTCGTCAACACTATCGGTAAGCAACACCAATGAAAGATCTTCACTGCTGATCGCCCCGTTTTTTGCCATATGCTGTAGATAATCCCACAATTCGAAATAATATTCTTTGCCAAATAAAACAACAGGAAATTGCGTGATTGTTTTTGTTTGGATCAATGTCAAGGTTTCAAATAGTTCATCCATTGTTCCAAATCCGCCCGGCATGATAATAAAAGCATAGGAATATTTTGTAAGCAAAACCTTTCTTACAAAAAAATGTTCGAATGTGATCCATTTGGTCATGTACGGATTAGGTTTTTGCTCAAAGGGCAATTGAATATTACATCCTACAGATATACCGCCATTTTCATAAGCGCCTCGATTTGCAGCTTCCATAATACCAGGCCCACCGCCTGTCATTACAGTAAACCCCAGCTCCGTAATTCTTTTTCCCAATTCCCGTGCGGTGATATACCAGGGATGTGTTTCCTTGAAACGGGCGGAACCAAATACAGTGATACATGGCCCGACGAAATGTAAAGAACGAAAGCCCTTTAAAAACTGCCAAAAAACTCTAAATGCAAACCCTAATTCAAAACTTCGGCTTTTGGGCCCTTCAAGATAGACGGATGATTTGGGTGGAATAATTTTTTCTTGTCCTGCCATACGTGTATTTACAAAATAAAAATAGAACAAATCGAATCAATAGCATGCATGAAATTCATGTAACTTGTTCGCCTAAAATTTAAGTATGCGCATTATCTCCTATAATGTAAATGGTATAAGAGCTGCGATGAAAAAAGGATTTGTTGACTGGCTTAAAACAAACCCTGCAGATGTTATTTGCCTGCAGGAAGTAAAAGCAACACAGGGAGATGTTGATATAGCTCAATTCGAAGTGCTGGGTTTTCATCATTACTGGTGTTGTGCACAGAAAAAAGGATATAGTGGCGTGGCCGTCTTTTCAAAAATAAAACCGGATAAGGTAGAAATAGGTAACGGCCATGCAGCAAATGATGATGAAGGGAGAATTGTACAACTGGATTTTAAAGATATTCGTTTGATCAATGCTTATTTTCCCAGTGGAACGAGTGGTGATACAAGGCAAACATTCAAATATCAATGGCTGGATGATTTTTATACATGGATCAATAAATTAAAAAAGAAAAATCCCAACCTGATCTTATGTGGTGATTACAATATTGCACATAAAGAAATTGACATTCATGATCCGAAGGGAAATAAAAATAATAGTGGCTTCTTACCACAGGAACGTGAATGGATGACAAAATTCTTCGAAAGCGGATGGGTCGATACATTTCGCCAGTTTCACCCTGAACCTCATCGTTATAGCTGGTGGAGCCAGCGTTTTCCTTCAGTACGATTAAATAATAAAGGCTGGCGTATCGATTACATTAATGTGACAGAATCATTAAAAAAACAGTTAAAGGATGCTGAAATTTTTCCGGATGTAAAACATTCTGACCATTGTCCGGTATATTTAGAAATCAAAAATTAGCCGGTAATTTTTTTCTTGCTTTACTAACCCCGGCTTACCGGCAGAATAAAATTATTCACCAAACCAATTTGCATGACAGGTTTAATTATTCTGCTTGTCCTTATCCCTGTAGTCATTATTATTCTTCTTGTTGGCATACACACTAAAACATCTTCGCAACAAGAATTATTGGAGTCTTTAAATGAAAAGGTCAGGCAGCTTAATGACAGGTTACTTGAACTTTCAAAAACCAATCTTGTAACTGATAAAAAAATTACAGAAGAAGCTAAAGAGTCAGTAATAAAGAAAGAGCCTTCAACGCCTGTTATAAAAAGAATTGAAATTCCCGAGCCAACCCCGGTAATTAGCAAACCCCCCGAACAAAAACCGGCAACAGAAACCAAATCGCCAGGAAAAGAACAAGAGGAATTAGCTGCTTTAGAAGAAACCTTTGCTTCAATCAGTAGCAAAGAACCCAAATCAGATCTTGAAAAATATATCGGTGAAAATCTTGCAAATAAGATTGGTATTGCGGTTTTGGTGCTAGGTATTTCTTTCTTTATAAAATATGCGATTGATAAAAACTGGGTACATGAAGGCGGACGTGTGCTCATTGGCCTGGTCTGCGGAGCTATATTAGTGGCTCTTGCACACAGAATACGAAACCGGTATCGGGCATTCAGTTCGGTATTGGTAGGTGGGGGTCTTACTGTTTTCTATTTTAGCGTTGCATTTGCTTTTCACCAATATCATTTGATCAGCCAGCAAACAGCATTTATATGCATGGTTGTTATCGCCGGTCTGGGCGTTATTCTTTCCCTCGTGTATGATCGTATTGAACTTTCAGTACTGGCTACCGTTGGTGGGTTCATCACTCCATTCCTGGTGAGCACAGGAGAACATAATTATATAGCACTGTTTACGTATCTGTCAATACTCAATGCCGGATTGATGGTACTGGCATGGTTCAAAAAATGGCCGGCAATTAATTTCATTGCTTTATTTTTTACAATCATTATCTATGGCGGTTGGCTGATCAGCAGTGCCTGGGACGATATTCATAATATATCCTATCGCTCAGGGCTATTATTTGCTACCATTTTCTATTTGCAGTTTGTTACCATGAATATCATACATAACCTGCGGATGAAAAGAGCTTTTAAGTCATTTGATTTTATTGTGGTACTAAGCATTAATTTTCTTTATTATGTTGCCGGTATGATCATACTTGATCTATGGAAGCATGAAAAATACCAGGGGCTATTTACTATCCTGTTAGCAGTATTCAATTTTATTCTGCTGGCTGGTTTTAATAAAAAGAAATCCGTTGATAAAAATTTTATTTTATTACTGACGGGGCTGACGTTAACATATATTTCATTATTTGCACCAGTTCAGTTGAATGCTAATTACATTACTTTATTCTGGGCGGCTGAAATGGTTTTATTGTTCTGGATATACAGCCGCGCAGAGTTAAAGCTTCTGAAGATTGCTTCGTTAATTCTTGCGGGTTTGACTATCATTAGCCTCTTAATAAACTGGGGTACAATCTATTTAGGCGAACCAGTGATCATCCCTATTATTGTAAATAAAGGGTTTATTACATCAATGGCCGTAGCTATTACATTTTTTATATACCAGGAGTTGGTTCATCAGCAAGCTAATTCATACTATATCGGCTCTGTTACAAATGTTTTTGTAAGAAATATTTTTCTTTCTGCCAGTATCGCTATTCTTTATTTGACAGGCATACTTGAAATCTATTACCAGTTTAGCTCGCGGTTTGATCTTCCGTTGCATTTGATCTACCTGCAGTTTTACACAATTATTTTTGCAATTCTCTTATTGCGAATTTATAACCGGTCTGACCAGGCTGTTATTTTAAGATTTGCATTTACAATTTTCTGTTTAGTGCTGTATCTGATCTCGTGCAAGCATATATTCGAATTATCCTTCACACTAAAGAATCATAAAACGCTTAGTCTCTATTTCATCGGGCATTGGATAGCATCTATCCTGTTTTTAATAATGCTGTATGAATTAATTCAATTATTTAGAAAAAATTATTTAGCATGGATAACTTACCAGGCACACTTTAGCTGGTTATCAACTGCAAGTATAATTGTGATCTTAAGTATTGAAGCTTACCATTTGCTTATTTGGACAAATTATAATACCGGTGATCAGTGGGAATATGCGGAAAATCTTTTCTATAAGGCGGGGCTGACGATCCTTTGGTCAGTATGTTCATTTGTTATGATGTGGCTGGGCATGAAAAATCATTTTAGAACTTTACGGATTATTTCACTCACTTTATTTACTATTATTCTCGTCAAACTTTTTACCTATGACATAAAAAATATACCGCCGGGTGGAAAGATCGCAGCATTTATATTATTAGGAGTGCTGTTGCTTGTGATCTCGTTTATGTATCAGCGGGTGAAAAAAATTATTATTGATGATCCCACGGAAGAAAAGAACTTAGCATCATGATAATATATAATGTAACTGTTAAACCCAATGCAGCCATGGCAGATGCATGGCTGCATTGGATGAAAGAACAACATATTCCTGATGTAATTAACACAGGTTGTTTTGAAAAAGCGACAATACTTCGCTTAATCGAAGTTGATGATGGTGATGGACCAACTTATGCGATTCAATACCAGGCAGTGTCGAAGGCAGATTACGATCGTTATATAAAAAAATTTGCTGATGCTATGCGAAAGAAAATGACAGATAAATGGGGTGATCAATTTGTAACATTCCGTTCTGTTTTACAAGTTGTGCACTGAATGTGCAAAAGAATTTTCTTTAATGACGCCTGTCAAAAATATTTTTTGTTTCGCCAAACCCGCAGCCAGCTTGCATTTGACAGGACGTTCTTTGAAACCCTTGACTGGCAACCATTTCCACTTAAGGACAATTATTAATTACTAATTCTTAATGATTAGTTGTTTTATGTAATTCACGTCCCATGCGGGTTTTACGAAACAGGCATGTGCTCAACTTTTAATTAAAAAAATTTGGATGGTATTGAAAAGCCTCTACATTTGCTACTCACTAAACATTAAATTATTTTTTATGAACAAAGCAGATCTGATCGAAAAAATTGCCGGAGATGCCGGTGTAACAAAAACCCAGGCAGGCGCTGCATTGGATTCTTTTGTTGAGGCCGTTACAAAATCATTGAAAGGCGGCGGCAAAGTAACGCTTGTTGGTTTCGGCACATTCACTGTTTCAAAAAGAAAAGCCCGTAAAGGACGTAACCCCCAAACAGGAGCAGAAATTACTATCAAAGCAAGAAAGGTTGCCCGCTTTAAGGCTGGTAAAGAACTTGCATCTAAATTGTAATGGCTTGCTAACACATTAAAAAAGCCTCAGTACTATTTGACGTATCGGGGCTTTTTTAATTCAAACAAAATTATTCAATAATAAAATTTTTTTATGGGAAGAGGTGATAAAAAAACTGCAAAGGGAAAACGCTTTAAAGGTTCATTCGGTAAAAGCCGCCCCGCAACAAAAAAGAAGGTTGCAAAGAAAAAGTAATTGATAATTGTTGAATTGTTATATGGTTAAATTGTTCACTTTATACTTTGAAGTACTCTATAACTATATAACAATTCAACCATTTAGCCATCACTAAGGGGCCAATCTTTCTATTTTCCAATTACCATCTTCACTTAGTGTATATTGAATACGGTCGTGCAATCGCCCAGGTCTTCCCTGCCAGAACTCAACGATCACAGGTTTTACAACATAACCACCCCAATGGGATGGTCTTTTGATATCTGTTCCCTCCAGTTGCTTCACCATTTCATTGAATTTTTCATCCAGCCATTTACGACTTTCAATCGCCTGGCTTTGCGGCGAAACCCATGTACCGATGCGGCTGGCCTCTGGTCTTGTTCTAAAATAGTTATCACTTTCCTGTTCACTTGTCTTTTCTACCAGCCCCGTTATACGAACCTGCCTTTCCACTTCTTTCCAGAAAAAGACTAAACAGGCCTTTGGATTTTCTTCCAGTTGTTTCCCCTTAAAACTTGCGTAGTTCGTAAAGAAAGAAAAACCTTTTTCATTGAAATCTTTTAGCAATACGGTTCTTGCTGAAGGAAATCCATCGGCTGAGGCAGTAGCAAGGGTCATTGCGTTTACTTCATCGATTTTAGCTTCCACCGCTTCTTTCCACCATTTATCAAATTGCTTAAAAGGATCCTCGGCAATGGCATCTTCCATTAATTGTTTTTGCGAATAATCCCTCCGTATAGCCGCTATTTTATCTTGCATAAAAAAACTTTCACAGCAAAGTTATGTGCATTGAACATGCAAGAAATAACAAATGCCCCGAAGGGCATTATTTTATATCAAAAGAATAGATGATTTTTATCAGGTATCAGGAAGGTTTATTTATTTGTTTTTTTAATTCATCTCTTTCTTCTTCTACCATATTAAGCATACTTTCTAACTCACCGATGCGGCGTATCTGTCCTTCCAGCTTTTTATTGGCCTCAGCCATTGTTTGCAGGTCACGGGCCAGCTCTTCCAAATAAGTGACTTTCTTCTGCAATTGCTGGCGTTGAAAATTTGCCTCTTTTAGTTTCTCTTCAGATTCAGTAAGTTCTCTAAAATATTGTTGCTTATCATTCACAGCTGCATTCAGCTTGATCTTTTGTTGTTCATAGTCCTTGGTAAGACGTACATGCGCTTCTTTTAGGTCATCAAACTCCATGCTCATCATCCTTGAAGCTGTTACCTGTACTTCAAGCCTGTGCATTTTTTCCTGCAGCACATTAAATTCCGAATACGCATTATCCAGCATCGAGCTCATTTCGCGGGTCAAGGTCGCTTTTTGCTGGATCGCATTCATTTCATTTTCTCTTTCCTTCAGCAATTGTTTTAAATTGTTAAGCTCGACATTCAATGCAGAGTTCTCATTCAACATCTCTTTTTCCTTATCCTCTTTTTCTTTTATGATATTTATTTGTTCAAGCAAACGGCTTATCCTTTCATTTTCCTGTTTCAAACTTTGCTGAGCTTGTTGTAGTTGATCATAATAGCTCTGGCGGGGATGTCCACTCACACTTTCCTGAGACGCAGGAGTTTTAGCAGCCTGTTCCAGCTCGGTCTTTAATTCTTTAACTTGTTTACGCAGTTCATTTATTTCAAGCTGGAAAATGTCATTTTCTTCTTTTGATCCTAATAGTTGCTTTTTTAACCGGGCAATTTCTTCGGAATTATCGGGTGGAGGGATTTTAGAACCGCTTTCAAGCTGAGCTTTAAGTTTTTTAACTTCTTTGATCCTTTCTTCCACTTCAATTTGCAGAATATTATTTTCTTCCCGGGCTTCTGAAAGTTCCCGTTGCATCATCGATAATTCTGTATCAGAAACAGGAGCAGCTTTGCCTTTATATTTTTTTATTTCTTTACTCCTTTCTTCGATCTCTATTTCATATATTTTTAAATTCTCTTCGGAGTCTTTAAGACGTTCTTTAAGTTTGGCAATCTCCCTGTCTTTCATTTCCACTTCGCCGGAATATTTCAATTTCCAGTCAACTTCTGCCGTAAGCTTTTGTTGAAGATCAGATGGAGTTGGCTCCTCCGGTCTTCTTTTGCTGATGAAGAAGTGGTGGATGACAAAACCGAGCACTATGGCTCCGGATTGCAGGATGATTATTTCAGGTACAGTTAAATTCATAAACAGCAGCAGTGATGGTAAGCTAAGTAAATTTAACTAACCATCGAGGGTAAGTTCTTCACAGAAGTGGATGTTGAAAACAACCACAAGATAGGAGTCTGACGACAATAAAGAATAGCAAAATTACGGGGGAATTATCCCTTAACCAGGGTGCCAACTTTCTCACCGGTAACTACGCGACGCAGGTTTCCTTTACGGTTCATGTCAAAAACAATAATGGGGAGTTCATTTTCCTGGCAAAGTGTAAATGCAGTCATATCCATCACTCTCAGGTTTTTATCAAGGCATTCCTTAAAAGTAATAACGCCGTATTTTGTTGCGGTAGGATCTTTTTCGGGGTCGGCACTATAGATCCCGTCTACCCGGGTACCTTTTAAAATTACATCTGCATTTATTTCAATGGCCCTTAGTGAGCCTGCTGTATCTGTAGTAAAATAAGGATTGCCTGTCCCCGCACCGAAGATCACTACCCTGCCTTTTTCAACGTGACGTATTGCACGGCGGCGGATATAGGGTTCGGCAATCTGTTCCATTTTTATTGCACTCATCAATCGTGTGTAAACACCTATCCTCTCCAATCCGGCCTGCAATGCCATGCCATTAATTACCGTTGCCAGCATTCCCATATAGTCACCGTGAGCTCTTTCAATTCCGGTTTCAGCTTCATTCATGCCCCTGTAAATATTACCACCCCCGATTACAATTGCCACCTGCACACCCAGATCAGTTATCTCTTTAATATCCTTTGCATAGTGTGAAATAACATCTGTATCGAATCCAAAATTTTTATCTCCCATCAGGGCTTCACCGGATAACTTGAGAAGAATGCGTTTGTATTTAGGCAACATGAAATGGAATTTTTGCGGGGCGAAGATAGGGGAAATAGGCTTGCTGGTTACTGGTTTTTGGTCGCTGGTTGCTGGTTGGGTAAAAGTCTTTTTATATACAATCAATCAGGACAATCGCACTTGATATTAAAGTATTTTAGCGCCAAAAGAAATCCCATGTCGCAATTTATTCATCATGTTTATTTCTGGCTTAATAACCCGGGCAGCGAACAGGATAAAAAAAACTTGATTGAAGGGCTGCAAAAACTATCGAAAGTAAAAACGATAAGATCATTTTATATTGGTGTACCCGCAGACACAAGAAGGGAAGTGATCGACAGTAGTTATTCTGTTTCCTGGTTATTGTTCTTTGATAATGCAGTGGACCAGGACAGTTATCAGGCCGATCCTATTCATTTGAATTTTGTAAAAGAATGTAAGCACCTTTGGCAAAAAGTTATAGTGTATGATACGGTCAGCGCTGTATAGCTTTAAAAAATAGACCATTATTATCCACAAATTAGCGCTTCATCTATATTTCACATTTATAAAAATAGGGAGTGGCCATCCCTAAAATAGGGGACGGCCCTTAATCGCTTCAATAGGAAAAAAAGTTCTTTTACAAAGAAATCTGTATATGATAATAACAGGTGAACTATAGGTTTTATTAGATCATTGACGGGCCAATAATGCTCTGCGTTGCAATTTTAAACCTTACAATAATGAAAATAAAATTAAACCTAAAAACCCTTGCTTTTTTCATCGTAGCTATTCTATTAATATCCTGCAATAAGAATCCTGCCAATAATCCAGCATGGGTACCGTCAACACCCGGTAATAATCCTCCGTCAAATCCTAATCCTCCGTCATCTGCAATTGCATGCGATAGCAGCAGACCTCATATTATAGCTACACTAGTTTCTGTGGGTAAACTGTCATCTGCCAGATGGGCTCAATTATTTGCAGCATCAGCAGGGAATAAAATATTATTTGCCGGGGGCTGGCAGTCAACGAACCATTCTTCGCGGGTCGATATTTATGATATAGTATCCAATACCTGGTCAACGGCTGAATTAAGCGAAGCTAACCGGGATGGTATGGCTGTGGCTACAGTAGGAAATAAGATCTTTTTTGCAGGAGGAGGAGATTATGATTGGGTTGATGTCACGTCAAGAGTTGATATATATGACGCTTCCAGCAATACCTGGTCAGTAGCTGAACTGAGTCAACCCCGCAGAGATCTTGCCGCAACCACGCTGGGTAATAAAGTATACTTTGCCGGAGGAGGAGTATGGAGTACTTCTTTTACGGGTTCTAATGTAGTGGACATCTACGATAATGCCACAAATACCTGGTCAACTGCCCAATTAAGTGAAGGAAGATATGAACTCTCTGCCACACCCCTCGGAAACAAAATCTATTTTGCAGGTGGCTTGTATAGCATTTTCGACGGATCAAAGAAAATTGATATTTATGATGCGATCACCAATACATGGACAACTTCACAATTGAGTGAAGTCAAAGCCTCACATGCCGCCATTGCAATGAACAATAAAATATATTGGGCGGCGGGCGCTAACACCTCATATCAATCTGGTTATAAAAACTCCAGTATCGTTGAAATAAAAGATATTACAAATGGAGTTTCTTCCTTTGATTGCATCACGCCTAACGTCCGGTTAAGTCCGGTTATTAAGAATGATAATATTATTTTTTTCCCCAGTTCCAATTTAACCAACCAGTTCGACATTTATAATACCAGCACAAATAACTGGACTATTGGTATATTACCTATCAGTATCAGGGGTGCAGCTATTATTTCTGTCAATAATGTGATCTATATAGCTGGTGGTATGGTAGGCAACACTCTTTCTGACCAGGTATGGAAACTTGAGTTCTAACCTGGAAAATTTATTAAAATGAAAACTCCGGCTTTTATACCGGAGTTTTTCAGAATTTATTTCTGATAAATATTCTCCTTATCCTAAAGCGACTCTTTTAAATTCCATCACTTTCACATCACCGTATCTTTTAAGTATTCATTAGCGGTTTGATTATCTTCTTTTACAAATCTTTGAGCGTTTTTCGACCAAAAGCATTTTTCTACGATAAAATACACGAATGCCGGTTTAAAGAGCGGTTTCTTTTCTGTAGCTTAAGGACTTAAATCGTATGGCCAAACCGGACTTCTTATGAAACGCTATTGCAACCGGCAAAAAATTATACAATCGAACAGTGCTTTTATTTTGTTGAGCCTGTTCCTGTTTTTTTCACATGATCTTTTTGCCCAGGAAACGAATAGCCGTGCTTCCGGTAAAGTATTTTCTGATAACAATGAACCGGTAGCCGGCGTTACGGTAACACTCATTCATGAACCCACGCAAAACAAATATGCGGCTATTACGCGCAATAACGGTTATTTCCATTTTTTTAATTTAAAGCCAGGGGGGCCTTACAGTGTTATTTTTAGTTCTTCCGGTTATGAAACTTTGAAAAAAACAAACCTGTTCATTCATCTCACAGGTGAGTATTTCTTTCTTGGAGATATCGAGATCGCCGAATTCTTTCTTCAGAAAAAAATAATTTCATTAAGCGAAGTAGTTATCAATGCCAGAAATAGTGACAGGAACAAAAGTGGAATAGAAACAAACATCAGCGGTTTTACATTAGGGTCCATGCCTAATATAAACCGGAATTTCCAGGATCTCGTGCGCCTGGTACCACAAGCAAAAGTTACCGGTGATGGGGTGATGTCACTTGCCGGGCAAAACAATCGTTTCAATGCTTTTTTTATTGATGGCGCAAATAATAATGATCTACACGGCGTAGCTGTAAATGGCATGAATGGCGGGCAAACCGGATCACCGCCTATTTCTATTGAAGCCATCGAAGAGTTGAATGTGTTACTTGCACCTTATGATGTGCAGTATGGCAATTTTACCGGTGGCAGCATAAATGCCATTACACGTTCCGGCAGCAACGAAAACAGATCTTCTTTATGGTATTATTTCAGAAATGAGAATTTAGCGGGCAGATCTCCCAACCTGTTACCAAAACCAGGCATTAATGGAGAGTTTTATCGACCGCGATTGTCAAGTTTTTTTAATCAGACTTTTGGAATATGGAATAGCGGCGCATTGATAAAAAATAAGCTGTTCTATTTTGCCTTACTTGAAAAACAATCTGAGACAAGGCCACAACCTTTTGATCTTAGTACCTATCTGGGCAATAGTAAAGAACAGGATCTTATAGCACTAAGTAACTTTATAAAAAACACCTATAATTATGATCCGGGATCTTTTCTTGAAACAAAGGACAAATTGGAAGCCGTACGAATGATCTTGAAACTTGATTGGAACCTATCTATAAAAAATAAATTCACACTGGCCTACAGATATAACCAGGCTGAGAGAACCTTTCCTCCGCTTGTCTCCAGCAACAACCTTATTGTTTTTGAAAACAGGGGAATACATCTGCCTATAACTACCCATTCTGCTTCGTTTGAGTGGAAACATTTCTTTAAAAGAAACATGAATAATCGTTTTCTGCTGACCTTTACCAACCAAACGAGCAATCGTAAATGGATGGGCGAGCCATTTCCATTGATAGCGATTCGTGATGGCAATGGAAGTATTTTCTTTGGCAGCGAATCAAATTCAGGCAATAATGATCTGAACGCAACTGATCTTACTCTGTTCAATGTATTTAAGTACATTAAAAAACAACACGTATACACATTAGGAACAGACATAAGCTATACTACACTCGACAATCAGACCATTAATAATTATTTTGGTCTTTATACATTTGCCAATATAAGTAGTTTTTTAAATGGGGCATCACCCACCCGGCTGCAACGATCATACTATCTTTCAAATGAAAAATACAATCCTGCTAAGTTTCATGCATTAAGAACCGGCATTTTTGTAAATGATGAGATCATAACCCGATCAAATCTCAAGTTAAATTTTGGACTGCGGCTGGATGTAAATTCTGTTGTTTCAAGACCACTTGAAAATGAGGTTTTCAACAATATTGGCATTCCTCTTATTTCCAATTATTATGATCTCGATGACGCAATATCCGGAAGATCCATGAAACCAGATTGGGCAGTTTCACCTCGTGTGGGTATTGAACATGAATTACTAAAGGCTAAGATCAATATAAAAACTGGTGCAGGTGTTTTTGTTGGACATATAGTAAACATCTGGCATCATGATGTTTTCAATAGTAACACCGGGAGTCTTGATATAAAGCCATCACGATTTATAGCTGATCCTTATGGTCAGCCAGATTCCAGTCTTCAGGATCTGAATTTGATAGCAAGACATTTTAAATATCCTTCTGTTTTTCGTTCATCGATAATTGCTGAAAAGAAATTATGGAAGAGTTGGACATTTTCAATAGAAGGGATCCTAACAAAAAATATCCGGGAGGCTTCATTCAAAAATGTAAATATCCTGCCCCCAACAAGGCGCTCCGAGCCACCCGATTCAAGAAATGTTTATTCTACAACTACAGCGCCATCACCAATATTGAATTCCTTTGGTACGGTTTATCTATTAACCAATAATCATGGTAAGAAAGGATATTCCTACAGTATTAGCCTGATTGTTCAAAGGCAGACAAAGAATTTTTCTTTTAACAGCAGTTACACGTATGGAAGATCGTGGGCTTTATTTGAATTAACCGGCAATACAACTCCCATAAGATCCCAATGGTCCAATATGGAGACTGTGAACGGAAGAAACTATAATACGCTATCCACTTCTGATAATGATCTGCGGCACCGCATTACCACGTGGATATCAAAAAAATTAAATTATAAAAAAGAAACGATGGCCACAACTGTCTCATTATTTTATAACGGTCAATCAGGCACGCCCTATAGTTATGTATACCTTAACAGTATAATCAATGATGGTGGTAAGGGGCAAAGCTCTGATCTTATTTATATTCCCACAGCAGGTGATCTCCTTTCTATGAATTTTGTAGATATTACTTCAGGAGGCCAGGTTGAATATTCAGCGCAACAACAGAAAAATTTTTTGAATGCATTTATAGAAAGTGATAAGTATTTACAAAAACACCGCGGAGAATTTGCAAAAAGAAATGGAGCCCGGTTGCCCTTTACTCATGTTATTAATCTAAGACTGCAACAAGATCTTATCATAAAGATCAAAGGAAAAAATGTAGGTGTCGCTATAACTTATGACGTGTTCAATTTTACGAATATGCTCAATAAAAATTGGGGACACACTTATTTTCTATCTAATGACAGTTATTCGTTAATAACATTTGTTGGCTTTGCAAACACCGCTCCAACAATTACCCCACAATACCAGGCCAGGCCTTTCGGCGGAAAACCTTATTCACTGCAAACAAGTACAATTCCGGGAAACAGTTCCCGCTGGATAAGTCAGTTGGGGATGAAAATAAATTTAAACTAAGTGGATTGAAGTTTTTCCATTACAGCTTGCTTATATAGTCGTCCAATAGGTATCTCTTTTGTATCAAGCTGGACTGCGAGACCATTATAACCTGAAATTTTATTTAATGAAACCATATAAGAACGATGAACTCTCATGAATTTATGCTCTGATAAAAGATTCTCCATTGCACTTATGGTTTGTTTTACCAAAACATTTTTACCTGTAACAAGGAAAAGCTTCACATAATCTTTCCAGCTCTCGATATAGACAATGTCGTTGATGAAGATCTTCTTCATATCCTTATCAACTTTCAGGTAAACAAATGCTTCGGGATTGGACTTGTAATCATTGGTAGCAGTTATAGTGTCCTGCCCCATCATGCGATTTAGTTTGGTAATGGCTTTAAAGAATCGCTCAAATGAAACAGGCTTTACCAGGTAATCGACCGCATCTAACTCATAACCTTCTACGGCATAATCCCTGTACGCGGTAACAAAGATCACTTTCGGCGGATGTGATAAGTTTTTTAAAAACTCTGTGCCAAGTATCTTGGGCATTTTAATATCAAGAAAAATTACATCGACGATATTTTGATTCAGCACATCCAATGCCTCGATCGCATTTTTACATTGACCTACGATCTCTAAGCTATTGATATTGGAAATATAGGAAGCTAATACCTTGAGTGCAGGAGGTTCGTCGTCGATAAGTAAACACCGAAGTTTCATAGTGAAACATTTTCAGCAACGGGCAATTTTACCAGTGATGGAGCAGCATATTGTACGCCGTGACTCTTTAATTCAACCCACAATGAAGCTACAAAAAAATTTCCTTCATCATTTATTTTCAATTCATGTTTACCGGGGTAAATGAAAGATAATCTCTTTTTTACATTTTGTATTCCTATTCCTTGTTCACTTACCGGCGCAAACTCATTTTTACTATTGGCAATTTTACATTTCAATGTATCTTGCTTAACGGACATATCTACACTCAGCCATGGTTTTTCCAATTGCTCCGATGTGCCGTGTTTAAAAGCATTTTCAAGGAAAGGAAGTAACAACAACGGGGCAATATATTTATCCTTCACATTTCCTTCTATATCCCATGATATTTCGATCTTATTTCCATATCTCTCTTTTTCAAGATCAATATAGTTTCTCATGATCTCTATTTCTTTTTCGAGCAATACTTCTTCTGTCTTGCAATCATAAAGCATATAGCTAAGCAAAGACGAAAGTTTTAAGATCAATCCCGGTGTTTTGGGTGACTGCTCAAGAGAAAACGAATAGATATTATTAAGCGTATTAAATAAAAAATGCGGATGTACCTGTGCTTTCAATAATTGCAGTTCGGCTGTCACTTTTTCTTTTTCTGCTTGCAGCCATTCCTGTTGTTTTTTAAACCAGTATTTAAACAATTTTAAAATAGCAAGATTTGTTCCATGCACCATAAGTAACATATAGGAGGTCAGCTGCCAACCACCTCTTACAATAGTGCTGAAGTGCATGGCCTCCTGTGCAGGAACAAGAATATAAACCCTGTAGTAATAATTGATAGCCACTCCGGCAATAATCCATAACAGCGCAACGAAAATAAATTGCAGGAATTTTTCCCTTAATAAAAATTTAGGCACAATAAAGTAGGCCAGTAAATAACTATATGGAATGATGACCGGCAACCAGACAGACACGTTAAAGAGTGTGTGCCAAAGAGAAAAGCTCTGGGATTGAGAACTTCGGCTCAGTATAAAATTGTTTAAAAGCGTCCAGAAGATTGTGTGCAGCGACCAATAAAGTATATGCCGCCACCAGCGGTACCGCGGCGAAAAAATAAAATCGTTATAACCAGAGGTTGTCATTGCTACTATATCCACAAATTAGGGATTTAAGATGGCTCAAGGCGTAATAAAGAATACAAAATGACGAACAGCTTGTTTTTACGACCAATAACATTTTTCTAAAGCTGAAGTCCGTTTGGGTGTATTGCCGGTTTTATTTCCGGAAATCTTTGTGCTAATCGTTTATGCTTAGACAGATGATCAAGGGCTTTCTATTTTGCTCTTGAAATCAATTAAAAATATTCCTCTTACTAAATCTTTTTTTATGAGACAAAGACAACTGCTGGTGATCGCATTGCTTTCATCAATGTTTTTATTTTTTATTTCCTGCAAAAAAGAAAAATCATTCCCTATTACCGAAGAACTCCAAAGTGCAAGGTTTGACAATAATGGAATCGGCAAAGGCAATGTAAGCCCTGAAATGGTGTTGCGCTGGAACGATGCTGCATCCTATGTTGTAGTAAGAACTGTGCAATTAGTATCAGCGCCTCGTATTCCGCCATTTCGTGAGAGTCATTATTATGCGATGGTTAATATCGCAGTGCATGATGCATTAAACAACATTATTCCGAAATACCGAACATATGCATTGAATGCAAGAGATAAAGATGCCGATCCGGATGCGGCTGTAGCACAGGCTGCTCATGATGTGATCGTATTTTTCTTTAATAAATTGAATCCGGCTGCAAACGTTACTCCACAGAGCATACAGGATTCCATACACAATCTTCTTGCAAAATCATTGAACTCGATACCTGGGGGTGAAGCAAAAACAAAAGGTATTGCATTAGGCGCTGCTGCAGCACAAGCAATCATTCAAAACAGAGCAGGTGATGGATTTACTACAGCACAGTTTCCCATTGTGCAGGGAACACTGCCAGGACAGTACCGTTCTACTCCTCCGTTTACTGCCAATGGTTTTTATGATTCACCAGGCTGGGGTGATGTAAGGCCATTTGGTTTGCAAAGCAGTACGCAGTTTGCAGTTCCTGGTCCTTATCCGATAAACAGTCCTGAATACACGGCTGATTATAATGAAGTAAAAAGTATAGGTTGTCTTACATGCACTGGTGCAGGTGGTCGTACACTTGACCAGGAGAGAATTGCAAAGTTCTGGGTAGAGAGTTCTGCATTGGGCTGGAATAAAGTTGGTAAAGCGATCGCTGCACAAGAGAATATGGATGCGTGGAAAACCGCTCGTTTGTTTGCTATGTTACAAATAAGTGTGGCCGATGCCTATATTACTTGTCTGAAAGCAAAAATCAATTATATGTTCTGGAGACCTTATACTGCAATACAATTGGGAGATAATGATGGAAATCCAAATACAGTCGGAGATGCAACATGGCAAGTATTGGTTTCTCCTATACCTCCAATCGCTGATCAACCTTCTGCTCACGCTGCTGCTGGTGGTGCTGCTTCAGTACTATTAAAAGAATTTTTTGAAAAAGATGATTTTGATTTTTCATATGAAAGTTCTTCTCTGCCTGGTTTGCCACGCAGTTATACAAGTTTTTCACAAGCTGCAAGAGAAAATTCATTGTCGAGAATTTATGTTGGCTATCATTTCCGCAAAGCAGTTGATGATGGTGAAGCACTGGGTAAAAGTGTTGGCGGATGGGTAGCGACACATTCATTGCAGGAGAATTGATATTCATTTACTACAATGGCGGAAGATATCGGTAAAGAAAGAGTGTATGGGGGTATTAATTATAAATACACCTGTGTTGAAAGTAAAAAACAGGGTTAGGAAATTGCGGATCATATTTTAAATACAGTCAGGTTTCAGAAGTAGTGAGAAATGTGAAGTTGGAATTTAATGAAGCAATATTTTATTCGGATCATTCACTAACATTTAAAAACATTTTGTATGAAAATAAAAATTTTATCGACAGCTTTTATACGGATCAAAAACCGCGGCATTATTGTTCTTGTTTCATTTATCTTTTTGCTGGCCGGTTGCCAGAAAGAAACCGGAACAATACCACAGCAGGAAAAATCTTCTGCAACAACTATAACAAACAGCATTGCAGAAAAGCAATCCAAAAAAATTTATGTCGGCAATGTGGATGAATTATATGCGGCAATCAATAACCCTAACAATGCAGGAGCCACGCTGGTAATAGCACCAGGCACTTACAGTTTAAATGCGAATCATCCCAAAGCAGGAAGGCTGGAATTGGAGCATGATATGTCATTGGTTGGCCAGCCTGGGAATGCCGGACAAGTAATCATTGATGCAACGAATCTGCCTGCCTCATCGTTCACCATTCCACCAACGCCTGGGTTACCTGCTCCGCTTCCAACCGGAGTAATAAGAATGGGCAATGGTAAAAACTCCCTTGAATGGCTGACATTACAGAATGATCCGCTTCATATCATTCGGTCGTTTATTCAAACCGATATTGTAGCAACGCCGACTGCGGAGATAAGGATTGCACATAGTATTATTAATGGCGGGGGCTGCAATATCGGAATGAGTGTTGGCAATTTTGGTGAAATGGCAAACTGGAGAGTGGTCAAAGCAGAAATTGAAGACAATGAGATCATGGAGAATATAAATCCTTCTCCTACCGGGAACGGAACAGGTATTCAAATTGTAAACCATAGAGGTACTAATGATGCCTCTGTCATTGCCACTTTAAGCAGAAATTACATACATCATAATAAGGCAGGCATGATCATATCCAATATTTCTTCTCAGCGTTGTGTTATTGAAATAAAATCTTATGATAACAGGGTGGAGGATAACGGCGTGGGATTGGCGATGAGAGCGGGGTTTAATGAGAGTGTGCCTTCAATAGGCAATTCACTCAAATTTGATGCTTATGCCACAACTGTAAAAAATAATACAGGGAACCCTGCACCGCCATTTTCAAATCCCGCCTGTGGAGTATTTGCTGCAGGAGGCGGTTCAATGCTTCTATTTGGTTTGCCAGGTACAGTAAATAACAATAAGCTGGATATAAGTTTTTATGGTTGTGCAATAGAAGGTAATACCGGAACTGCCCAGATTCTTGCCTATGGGGCTCACTCAACTTATCCCTTGTCAACGCCGGCAGGGACAACTAATGCAACTAATATTTATCTGCATGGAATAAGCGCCAGGGCAACAATTAGCGCCCTAGCAAGTTTGCCCGCAGAACCTGCAGGAACTAATACAGTCAATGTTTACCGATAAGAAAATTTTATCAACGGCAGGCGGATTGATAAATGGTAGCTATTCCAGCCAGGATGGAAGCTGGAGTTTTAAACAATTAAAGCGTTCAGTATGAAAAAATATAATTCTCTTTTATTAATAATGCTAGCCGGTATATTGGTTTTAATGTCATGTAGCCGAAATGAAGAGTTAAGAAATAATACAGGCGCCATCCATACTCCGCCACCGGGACCATCTGTACCACCAGTTTCACGTACAATGATCAACACCCAACTACTGCCGGTTGGTACACTTTCTCAAATAAGAAGTGAGATGGCGGTTGCTTCAGCCGGAAACAAGATAGTGTTTGCAGGAGGACTGATATCAGCACCAAATGTTTATTCATCGAGGGTAGATATTTTTGATATAACAACTAATACATGGGGCACTGCTGAACTAAGCCAGGCAAGAACAGGAATTGCAACAGCCACATGGGATAAAAAAATATATTTTGCCGGGGGATTGTTTTTGAATGGAACTCATTCTTCCCGCGTTGATATTTATAACACAGAAACTAATGTATGGACTACCGCTGAACTTCCAAATGGCAACCAATATTTGACAGGTGCTGCTGCAAATAATAAAGTTGTGTTTGCCGGCGGGGCTGAAGCTAATATACTTGACGTCTTCACGAATACATGGACAACAGCGCCACTTTCTGAAAAAGCAGGCGAGGGATATTGCTGCCAGGGTGTGGTTGAGGGTATCACATCTTCGGTGATCGGCAATACGATATACTTTGCAGGCGGATTAGGTTTTGAGGTCCATAAAGAAATAGATATTTATAACTCCGCTAATAATACCTGGTCAACGTCTCAATTGAGCGAATACAAAGGGTATGTAGCAGGAATAGCTGTTGGTAATACAAATTACTGGGCAGGCGGGTATACTTATTTACCCGGGATATATGCCCTATCAGATCTTGTAGAAATAAGAGATATGAATTCTGGCAGATCTACTTTTTCAAGTTTATTTCAGAGGAATGCGAATTTTTCAGCAGTAGCAAAAAACGATACGATTGTTTTCTTTACCGGACAAGGTGCTGAAAAAAACAAATTCGATATTTATGACATTACAAACAATGCATGGCTGGTAGGTGTGTTACCTTATACTGTTGAAAGTGCAAGTATCACATCTGTAAACAATACCATTTATGTAGCAGGAGGAGTTGTAAATGGTGCTTATCCTAACAAGCTATGGAAGCTGGAGTTTTAAGTTTATTAAAATATATTCAAAAAAATGTCATTATTAATTGTAATAAAAAAGCTCCGAAAAATTTCAGAGCTTTTATCATTATATTATAATTAAAATATCGGTTATCCTAATGCCACTCTCTTAAATTCCGTCACTTTCACATCGTCATTTTCTTTCAGGTAATCAGCAACAGTTTTGCTGCCATCTTTTACAAAAGCCTGTGCAGTGAGCGTTTGCTCTTTAAAGAATGCGCCCATTTTGCCATCAGCAATTTTAGTAAGCATTTCATCAGGCTTACCCGCCATCTTAGGGTCTTGCTTCATCAGATCAACAATGATCGCCTTTTCACGGGCAATCACATCAGCCGGCACACTTGCTGCATCAACAGCAACGGGATTCAATGCTGCAATTTGCATCGCTACATCTTTACCCACTTCAGCAGCATCTTTAGTTAACCCAACCAATACGCCAATCCGATAGGCTCCATGAATATAAGAAGCAACATATTCAGCATCTATTCTTTCAAACTTGGTAACACCGATCTTCTCCCCGATCGCAGCGAGCTTATCATTTACTAATTCTGCTACTGTCGCATGCGGAGCTTTTACATTCATCAGCTCATCCAGGCTTTTTACATTATACGCAACTGCAGCATCTGCAATGCTCTGTGCAAATGCAACAAAGTCTGCATTCTTGCTTACGAAATCAGTTTCGCAACTCACACAAACAATGATACCTGTTTTATTATCTTCAGTTGTCTTTGCAATTACCACACCTTCTTTTGCTTCACGGTCACTGCGTTTAGCAGCAACTTTTTGACCTTGCTTTCTTAACCAGTCAATGGCTGCTTCAAAATCACCATTGGTTTCCGTTAATGCTTTGCGGCAATCCATCATGCCCGCACCGGTCATCTGGCGCAGCTTATTTATATCCTGTGCACTTATTGCTACTGTACTCATATAATTGAAGTTTGAAATCTGATGTAAGATGTCGGAATTATATTCTTACATCACTGTTTATAATTTCTATTTCTGACATCAGGCTTTGGATTTCCGACTTCCGGCTTCTGATTTCAGGCTGTTATCTTCTTCCACCACCAGGACCTCTTCCGCTTCCACCACCGCCAGCAGGTGTTCTGCGTCTTTGTCCACCGGGACCACGTCCACCACCTCTGCGACCACCGCCCGCTTCTGCTTCTGCTTCAGCAAGCAGTTTTGCAGCTTTCTTTTCATTCTCGTCGCTGCCGGTATCTTCTACTTCTTCATCTTTTGCAGCCTGGCGTTCGGCTAAGCCTTCAGCGATGGCAGCAGTAAGATAATTAGTGACAATGGCGATCGATTTAGTAGCATCATCATTTGCAGGTACTGCAAAATCAACTTTGTTAGGGTCACAATTTGTATCCACTACTCCAAAAGTTGTAATACCCAAACGCTTTGCCTCAGCCAATGCAATATGCTCATGACCGATATCAACAATGAACAATGCTGCAGGTACACGACCGAGTTGTGCAATACCACCCAACACTTTCTCCATTTTATCTTTATCTCTTGACAAAGTCAGTCTTTCTTTTTTGGTGATGCTATCAAAAGAACCATCACCCAGCATTTTTTCAATGCTCTGCATTTTCTTTACGCTCTTACGAACGGTATTGAAGTTAGTAAGCATACCCCCGAGCCATCGTTCTGTTACAAAAGGCATGTTTACTCTTTTGGCACATTCATTCACGATATCCTTTGCTTGTTTCTTTGTACCAACGAAAAGAATTTTTCTTCCACTGCGTGCAATCTGTTTCATTGCTGAAGCAGTTTCCTGCAGACATTCCACAGTTTTGTTGAGGTCAATGATGTGAATACCTTTCTTTTCAGCAAAGATGTAAGGCAACATCTTGGGAT
>Ga0105249_10001059_pt1 | contig 24387 bp, 24 predicted proteins | sample KBSS44metaG_FD_81522 | JGI IMG/M metagenome (GOLD analysis project Ga0105249, IMG submission 81522) | Switchgrass rhizosphere microbial communities from Kellogg Biological Station, Michigan, USA - KBS S4-4 metaG | ecosystem: Host-associated > Plants > Roots > Rhizosphere > Soil | place...
CTGCAGCGTCGTGAACAGAAAGCGCACCGCGCGAACAGGCTAGTGCGGGCGGTCAAGGCAGCGCTCGAGCTCGCGCAGCACTCCTCGCGCCGCCTCGTCCCACGAGAACGCGGCAGCGCGCTCGCGCCCTCGCGCGGAGAGCTCGGCGCGGCGCCCGTTCGGATCGAGCGCGGCCTCCAGAGCCGTCCGAATCGCGCCCGTGTCGCGCGGGTCGGCGTAGATCGCCGCGTCGCCTGCGACCTCGCGCAGGCTCGGCACGCCGGCGGCCACCACGACCGCGCCGGACCGCATCGCCTCGAGGACGGGCAGCCCGAAGCCCTCGTGCAGCGAGGGGTAGCAGAAAGCGTCGCACGACTGGTAGAGCGCGGCGAGCTCCTCGTCCGGGACCCAGCCGAGCGCCCTCACCGTCGGTCCGTGCCGGTCGATCGCGCGCCGGATCGGGCCGGCGCCCCAGCCCTCGCCGCCAGCGAGGACGAGCTGGCGCGTGTCGCGCAGGCCCGGCGGCAGGGCGGCGAACGCCTCGATCAGGCGCGGGAGGTTCTTGCGCGGCTCGAGCGTCCCGAGCGCGAGCACGAACGGGCGCTCGAGGCCGTGGCGGGCGCGGACCGCCTCCAGCGCCGCGGGCGAGAGCTCCTCACCGAAGGGCTCGCCCGCGGCGAGCCGGACGGTGCCGGCCTTCGGCTGGGCGGCCGGAAAGCGCGCCACCAGCTCCGCGCGGGTGGCCTCCGAGATGCAGATCACCCTGGCGGCCCGGCGCAGCGCGGGGGCGAGCGTCAGCCGCTCGTTGAGGCGCGCGCGGCGGTGGGCCGCGCCGAACTCGGCGAAGGCCACCAGGTCGTAGACCATGATCGCGCTCGGAATCCGGAGGAACAGCGGCGTGATGTAGCTGTTCGCGGAGAGGAACACGTCGCAGCGCCGGTTGGCGTCGCGGGCGACGCCCGCGTGCCACAGCGGCGGCGGCGGGCGCAGCGACACACGCGTGCAGCCCGCGCCGAGCCCGCGCGTCGGCGTCCCGGCGCGCGAGTAGAGGACGAGTCGGACCTCGCCGTCCATGGCGGCCAGGTGCGAGATCAGCTCGCGGGTGGCCCTGCCCCGCCCCGCGCGGTCCTCGCTCGCCGCGCGCGCGTCGATGCCTACGGTCAATCGTGGAGGCGCAATGTCGAAAGAATGCCGCCAATGACCGTGAGGGTTGGCCTCGACGCGCGTCACGCCGCCCGCGGCATGGGCATCGGCGTGTTCGTGAACCAGCTCGCGAGGGAGCTCGAGGCACTTCCGGACATCGAGGTGGTGCGGCTCGGCGAGGGCACGCCGTATCCGCTGCTCGACTCGGGCCTCGGGCACCGCGAGGCCCGCCGCCGGAGCGTCGACGTCGCGCATTTCACGGGCAACACGGGCTGGGTCCGGCCGCGCTCGATTCCGTTCGTGCTGACGGTCCACGACCTCGTCTTCCTGGACTCGGCGCCGCGGGGCCGGGCCGCGCGCCAGGTGGTCGGCCATCGCTACCAGCGCCTTAACGTAACGCGCGCGGCCGTGGCGGCAAACGCGCTCGTCGTGCCGAGCGAGGCCACAGCCGAGGCGGCGAGGCGGGCACTGCCGCTTCGACGCGATCCGGTCCTGATCCCGCACGGCGTCACGCCGCCGGCCGAGCCCGCCGGTGCGCCCGGCGCGGACCGCTACGTCGTTGCGCTCAGCGGCCGGGATCCCCGCAAGCGGGTGGACCTGGCGCTGGAGGCGGTGCTCGCGCTCGGTGCCGACGCGCCGCGCCTCAAGGTGCTCACGGCAGCGGGCCTGCCGCCGGGCTTCGAGGAGCGCGCCGCGGGGGCCATCGCGGGCGGGCGGGTCGAGCTGCTCGGCCGACTGTCGCGCGAGGAGCTGTGGAGCGTGCTGAGCGGGGCGAGCGCGCTCGTGTACCCCAGCGTCGCGGAGGGCTTCGGCCTTCCGGTGCTGGAGGCGATGGCGGTGGGGGTCCCTGTGATCACGGGGCTCGCCCCGGCGACGACCGAGCTGGGCGACGGCGCGGTGCTGGTCATCGACGGCGCGGACCCGGTCGGGTCGATCGCGGCCGCGCTGCGGCGCCTGGCAACGGAGCCGGGGCTGGCGGACGAGCTGGCGGCCCGCGGGCGGCGGCGGGCGGCCGAGTTCAGCTGGACGCGCGCGGCCGAGCGCTACGCCGCGCTCTACCGCGAGGTCGCGGGCGCGTGAGGGTGCTCGTCGTCTCCGCGCGCTTCCCCGAGCCGGGAGGCAAGGGCGACCAGAGCCGCGCATTCAGCTTCATCACTCACCTCGCCCCAACGCACGAGGTCGACGTGCTGACCGCGGCGCGCGGCTCGAGCGCGGGGGCCGAGGCAGCCCTGCGGGCGGTGGCCCGCGTGGAGATCGCAACCCGCGGGCCGGTCCGGCGCGGCATGGCGAGCCTCTGGGACCTCGGCCGCCTGCGGCCGGCCCAGGTCGGCTGGATGATGCCCGGCGGCACCTGGCGCCGCGCGCGCGAGCGCGCCCGGGACGCGGACGTCGTGCTCGTCAACACGGCGCGTTCGCTGCGCGGCCCGCTCCCCGCGCCGCTCGTCCTCGACCACGTGGACGCCCTGAGCCTGAACCTGCGCCGCCGCGCGAGCGGGCCGGAGGGCCCGCCGAGGCGGGCCGCCGCCCGCGTCGAGGCGGCGTTGATGCGCCGCTGGGAGCGCCGAGCGGCGGGCTGGTGCGCGGCCCAGGTGGTGTCGGCCGCCGACGATGCCGCCAGCCTTCCCGCCCAGCCTCCCTGCCATGTGATCCCGGTGGGCTGGGATGGAGCGAGCGTCCCGGATGACACGGGCGCGCGCGACCTCGACGTGGTGCTCAGCGGCAACATGGGCTACCCGCCGAACCGCGACGCTGCGGAGTGGTTCGCCGCGGCGGTGCTGCCGGCGATCCGCCGGCTGCGACCCGGGACGGGCGCGCTGGTGGTGGGCCGCGACGCCTCGTCGCTCCGGCTGAGCGGCGTCGAGGTCGCCAGCGACGTTCCGGACCTGCTGGCGTACCTGAGGCGCGCCAAGGTGGCGATCGTGCCGCTCCGCATCGGGACCGGGACTCCATACAAGGTGCTCGAGGCCGCGGCGAGCGGGGCCGCCGTGGTGGCGACGCCCTGGGCGGCGGAGCGGTTCGGGCTGCCCGCGGCCGGGTCCGGCGCGGACGAGCTGGCGCGCCGGACGGTCGAGCTGCTGGAGGACGCGGGGCTGCGCGCGGAGCAGGTGCGAGGCGGATATGCCGTGGCGGCACGGCACCGCGGGGACGAGCTCGCGAAGAGGCTCGAGCGGGTTCTCGAGGACGCCGCGCGGCGGCGTCCCCAAGCGATTGGCGGAGCGCTCCAACTGGGTTAGACTCGCCGCGCTCACCCCAGTCCCCAAAGGAGAATCGTGTCCGACGGTCCGCATCGGCGTGCGTTCGAAATCGACGGACGGGTCATCGACGACTCGAGTCCCTGCTATGTGATCGCGGAGGTGGGCCACAACCACCAGGGCGAGCTCGAGCAGGCCAAGCGACTGTTCGACGCGGCAAAGGACTGCGGCGCGGACGCGGTGAAGCTCCAGAAGCGGGACAACCGCTCGCTGTTCACCAAGGAGTACTACAGCCGTCCGTACGACAACCCGAACAGCTTCGGGACGAGCTACGGCGAGCACCGGGAGGCCCTCGAGTTCGGCCGCTCGGAGTACCTCGAGCTCCAGGCGTACGCGAGGGAGATCGGCATCACCTTCTTCGCCACCGCGTTCGACCCAGCGAGCTGCGAGTTCCTCGCGGAGCTCGAGATGCCGGCCTTCAAGGTCGCCTCCGCGGACCTGACCAACACGCCGCTGCTGCGCCGCATCGCCGAGACGGGGAGGCCGGTGATCATGTCCACCGGGGCGGCGGTGCTCGAGGACGTGCTGCGCGCCTACAACACGATCGCCGAGATCAACCAGAACCTGGCCGTCCTCCAGTGCACCGCGAGCTACCCGCCCGCGTGGAACGAGCTGGACCTGCGGGTCATCACGACCTACCGCGAGCTGTTCCCGAGCAGCGTGATCGGCTTCTCGAGCCACGACAGCGGGATCGCGATGGCGGTCGCGGCCTACGTGCTCGGCGGTCGCATCGTGGAGAAGCACTTCACGCTCAACCGCGCCATGCGCGGCTCGGATCACGCCTTCTCGCTCGAGCCGCAGGGGCTCGCGAAGATGGTCCGGGACCTCGAGCGCGCGCACGTCGCGCTCGGCGACGGCACGAAGCAGATGCATCCCGGGGAGGTCGAGCCGTCGGTGAAGATGGCGAAGAAGCTCGTCACCACGCGTGCGCTTCCGGCCGGGCACGTGCTCGGGCCCGAGGACATCGCCGCCAAGTCGCCGGGCGACGGGCTGCCGCCGCACGAGCTCGAGAACTTCCTCGGGCGTGCGCTGGGCCGGCCGGTGGACGAGGAGACGACGCTCACGTTCGAGCTGCTGGAGGAGGCGATACCGGAGATCGCCTCCGGCGCCTACAGTCCGCTCGATGTCGGATGAGCAGCCGCTCGAGAATTCGCTGGCCATCGTCACCGGCGCGCTTGGGAAGCTCGGCCCCGTCTGGGTGAGCGCCCTCGCGGGCGCGGGCGCGCGTGTGGTCGGGATCGACGTCCGGGCCGGCGACGGCGAGCTCGACCCGGCCTGCCGGCTCGAGCAGGGCGACGTGACCGATCGGGCCTCGCTCGAGGAGGTTCGCGACCGGATCGCCGAGCTCGGGCCCCCGGACGTCCTGGTCAACAACGCCGGGATCGATCAGCCCCCCGAGGCGGCCGCGGAGCGGCACGCGATCGAGGACGTGTCCTCGGATGCGTTCGGTGCCACCGTCGACGTGAATCTCACCGGGACCTTCCACGCCATCCAGGTGTTCGGGCCGGCGATGCGCGACGCCGGCCGGGGGTCGATCGTCAACATCGGCTCGGTCTACGCGTCCGTGGCGCCCGACCCGCGGCTCTACGACCACCTGCCAGGGGACCCGCCCTTCCTGAAGCCGCCCGCCTACGGCGCCTCGAAGGCGGGCGTCCTGAGCCTGACGCGGTACTTCGCGCGCCTCTGGGGGCCGTACGGCGTGCGCGTGAACGTGCTCTCGCCCGGCGGAGTCGCCGGCGGCCAGGACGAGGAGTTCGTGCGCCGCTACTCTGCGCGGGTGCCCATGCGCCGCATGGCCGAGCCGCACGACCTGCAAGGGCCGCTCCTGTTCCTGTCCTCTGACGCGTCGCGATACGTGAACGGTCAGGAGCTGCGCGTCGACGGAGGCTTTCTGGCGTGACGACCGCCGAGGCCAGGACCGCGCTGCGCACCGTCGGCAACTTCATCGGCGGCGGCGAGCGGCCGGCCGAGGGCGGCTCCACGCTGCCCAAGCTGTCGCCGGCGAGCGGCGAGCCCCTGTCCCAGGTCGCGCGCTCGGACGCCCGTGACGTCCAGGCGGCGGTTGCGGCGGCGAGCGCCGCGCAGCCCGACTGGGCGCGGCGCACCGTCGCCGAGCGGGGCGCCGTCCTGCGGAGGCTCGCCCAGCTGCTCGAGCGCGACGCCGACCAGATGGCGGCGCTGATCGCCGCGGAGACCGGCAAGGCGCGCGGGGAGGCGCGCGGCGAGGTCGGCGCGGCGATCGAGCAGGGCTACTTCGTTGCGGGCGAGGGGCGCCGCTTCTACGGGCGCACGACCACGAGCGCGATCCCCGGCCGGCAGGCGATGACGGTCCGGCAGCCGCTCGGCGTCGCGGGGCTGATCATCGCGGCCAACACGCCGATCGCGAACGTGGCCTGGAAGGCGTTCCCGGCGCTTCTGTGCGGCAACGGCGTCGTGCTGAAGGCGCCCGAGGACACGCCGGAGACACCGCTCGCGTTTGCCCGCCTCGGGAAGGAGGCCGGACTACCCGACGGCATCCTGAACGTCGTCCAGGGCTACGGCGAGGAGGCGGGCCAGCCGCTCGTGGAGCACCCGGGCGTGGCGGTCGTGAGCTTCACCGGATCCACCGCGGTCGGGCGCACGATCGCGCGCGTCGCCGGCGAGCGGCTGGCGAAGGTGTGCCTCGAGCTCGGCGGCAAGAACCCCCTGATCGTCTGCGACGACGCCGACCTCGAGGGCGCGGCCAGGGCCGCCGCGCTGTCCGCATTCTCGAACGCGGGCCAGCGCTGCGCGTCCGGCAGCCGCCTGATCGTGTTCGACTCGGTCTACGAGGAGTTCAGGGACCTGATCGTCGCCGAGGCGCGGGCCCAGCGAGTCGGGCCGGGCGACGAGCACGACTTCGGCCCGGTGATCAACGAGCGGCAGCTGGATCAGATGCTGGCCGCCGTGGAGCGGGCGCGCGCGGCCGGCGCGAGCGTGCTCGCGGGCGGCGAGCGCCTCAGCGGGCCTGACCACCGGGCAGGCTTCTACATGGCGCCCACGCTGGTCGAGGGCGTCGAGCTGAGCGACGAGATCGCCTGCACAGAGCTGTTCGGGCCGATCGCCACGCTCCACCGGGTGGGCGGCTTCGAGGAGGCACTGGCCGCGGCGAACGACTCGCCCTACGGGCTCACCGCGGCGATCTGGACCGAGAGCGTGCACCGCGGGCAGGAGTTCGTCGCGCGCATCCACAGCGGCGTGGCGTCGGTGAACGGCCCGACCTACGGGTCCGAACCGCACATGCCCTTCGGCGGCGAGCGCGCGTCCGGCAACGGCTGGCGCGAGGCCGGCACCGAGGCGCTCGACGTCTACTCGGACTGGAAGACGGTCTACGTGCACCACGATCCGGCACGGGTCTGATCCGGTGCCGAGCGCCGTCGCCCTCATCCCCGCGCGCGAGGGCTCGGAGAGAGTCCCGGGAAAGAACGTGCGCCCGCTCGCGGGTCATCCGCTGATCGCCTACACGATCGCGGCCGCCCACGAGGCGGGTGTCTTCGACGCGGTGGTCGTGTCGACGGACGGCGACCGCACCGCCGAGATCGCCCGCCACTACGGCGCCGAGGTGCCTGCCCTTCGCCCGAAGGAGCTGGCGAGCTCCAAATCTCCCGACGTCGGGTGGGTCGAGCACGTGCTGACCTTGCTGCCGCAGGCGGACGCGTTCGCGATCCTGCGCCCCACCAGCCCGTTCCGCGGCGCGGCCACGATCAGGCGCGGGTGGGAGCGCTTCGTCGAGCTGGGCGAGCGCATCGACTCGATCAGGGCGGTCGAGCCCTGCCGCCAGCACCCCGGCAAGATGTGGATCGTTCACGGCGACGAGCTCATGTCGCCGCTGCTCCCGCAGCCGGAGGAGCTGCCCTTCCACTCGCGGCAGTACGCGGCGCTGCCGCCCGTCCACGTCCAGAACTCGAGCCTCGAGATCGCCTGGACGCGCGTGGCAACGGAGGACCACACGATCGCCGGCACGCGCGTGGCGCCCTTCTTCACGGACGGGCTCGAGGGCTTCTCGATCGACTACCCGGGCGACTTCGAGCTCGCCGAGGCGTCGGCCTCGTCGCTGCCCACGGTCGCCGTGGCGCCGCACCCGGAGGCCGCGGCGCGGTGACGCTCCGCCACCTGTCCCGCGGCCAGCTCGAGCGGATCCGCGCGGCCGGCGGCGACCCGGTCGGCCGCGCGGCCGCCTTCGCCGACGCCTGCCGCATCAATGCGCTCTACATGATCGCTCGCGCAGGCTCGGGGCACGTCGGCACGAGCTTCAGCTGCATGGACATCCTCAGCTGGCTCCACCTCGAGGTGCTGGAGGAGGGGGACCGCTACTTCTCGAGCAAGGGGCACGACGCGCCAGCGCTCTACTCCGTCCTGATCGGCACGGGCGCCCTTCCGTTCGAGGGCCTCCACGGGCTGCGCCGCCTGGGCGGTCTGCCGGGGCACCCGGACGCGGTCGAGACGCCCGAGCTGTGGACCAGCACCGGCTCGCTGGGGATGGGGGTCTCGAAGGCGAGGGGCTTCGCGCGCGCGAACCGGCTCCAGGGCCGGCGCGGGCGCGTCTTCGTGCTGACGGGCGACGGCGAGCTTCAGGAGGGGCAGTTCTGGGAGTCGCTCGGGCCCACGGCGAACGGCGGCTTCGGAGAGATCACCGCGATCGTGGACCACAACAAGCTTCAGTCCGACACCTTCGTCTCCGAGGTCAGCGACCTGGGCGACCTGGAGCGCAAGGCGGAGGCGTTCGGCTGGGCGGCGGCTCGCTGCGACGGCAACGACATCCAGGAGCTCGCGAGCGCGCTCGACCGGCTCGCCGCCGAGCACGAGCGCCCGAAGCTGCTCGTCGCGGACACGCTCAAGGGAGCCGGCGTCTCGTTCATGGAGCCGCACGACCTGCCCGTGGCGAGCACCTCCCTGTACGGCTTCCACTCGGGCGCGCCCACCCCCGAGGAGTACGAGCGCGCGCTCGCCGAGCTCGAGGCGCGCCTTGCCGAGCGGCTGGCCGCGATCGGGCTCCCGGCGCCGGAGCCGACGATCGACGAGCCGCCCCGGCGTTCGCCCGGGCCGGCGCGCCCGCAGCGCCTGGTCAGCGCCTACGGCCAGGCGCTCGTCCGCGAGGCGGAACGCGACCCGCGGGTCGTTGCGCTCGACGCGGACCTCATGCTCGACACCGGCCTGGTCCCGTTCCGCGAGCGCTTCCCGGACCGCTTCGTCGAGTGCGGCATCGCCGAGCAGGACATGGTCTCCCAGGCCGGGGCGATGGCGCTCGCCGGGCTCCTCCCGGTCTGCCACTCGTTCGCCTGCTTCCTCGCGGCACGCCCGAACGAGCAGATCTACAACAACGCCACGGAGGAGACGAAGGTCGTCTACGTGGGCTCCCTGGCGGGCCTCGTCCCGGGCGGCCCCGGCCACTCGCACCAGTCCGTGCGGGATATCTCCGCGCTTGGAGCGATGCCCGGCATGAGCCTGATCGAGCCCTACTGCGAGCGGGAGCTCGAGCTGGCGCTCCGGTGGGCGCTCCAGGAGGCGGGCGGGCCGGTCTACCTGCGGCTCGTGAGCGTGCCCTGGGAGCTCGGCTTCGAGGCGCCGCCCCAGGACGCCCTCGTCGAGGGCAGAGGCACCGTCGTTCGGGACGGCGAGGATGCCCTGCTCGTCGCGGCGGGGCCGGTGATGGTGTCGCAGGCGTTCGCAGCCGCCGAAGCGCTTCGGGAGGACGGGATCCACTGCGGCGTGGTTGCGCTGCCATGGCTGCGCGGGATCGACGGCGCCTGGATCGCCGAGCTGGCGGCAGACGCCCCGATCCTCTGCCTCGACAACCACTACGCGAGCGGCGGCCAGGGAGACGCCCTCCTCGCGGCGCTCGCCGAGGCGGCGCCCGAGGCCGCCGGCCGCGTGCGAAAGCTTGCGGTCGAGCGGGTGCCGCGCTGCGGAACGAACGACGAGGTGCTGAGCGCCCACCGGCTGGATGCCGCGAGCGTCGCCGAGCGCGTCCAGGCCGAGCTGGGGGTCCGGGCATGAGGGCCGTCGTCTGCTGGGACATCGACGGGACGCTCCTGACGACGGCGCGCGCGGGCATCCTCGCCGTCGAGGATGCGGTGCGCGAGGTCTGTGGCGTGGACGCGGACTTCGGCGAGCTCCGGACGTCGGGCCTCACCGACGCGGAGGTGACCGCGCTGGCGGCCGAGACCGGCATGGGCGAGCGCGTCGATCCCACGACCGCGACCGCCGTGCTCCGGGCGTACGAGCGGCATCTTCCCGAGCGCCTTCCGCTGCGAAACGGCAGCGTCCTCCCGGGCGTCCGGGAGATCCTCGACGACCTGGCGGCGCGCCCCGACGTGACCTGCCTGCTGCTCACCGGCAACACCGCGACCGGCGCAGAGGCCAAGCTCTCGCACTACGGGCTCTGGGGCTACTTCGCGGCGGGCGGGGCCTTCTGCCGCGACGGCGAGGACCGCGACACGATCGCGGGTCGGGCGCGCGAGCTGGCCGGCCGCCACCTGAACGGCGCGCGGGCGGACGAGCGCATCTTCGTCGTCGGCGACTCGCCGGCCGACGTGCGCTGCGGGCGCGCCATCGGCGCCCGCACGATCGCCGTCGCCACCGGGGTGCATTCGGAGGAGGAGCTCGCGGCCGAAGAGCCCTGGCTGACGCTGCGCGGGCTGCCGGCTCCCACGAACTTCGCGCGCCTGCTCGGGATCGGGGCGGAGGCATGACAGAGCAGGGGGACGCGCTCCTGTTCCTGATGCGGAGCCCCGTCTACGTACGCAACTTCGAGCCCGTGCTGGAGCGGCTCGGCAGCGGCGGCGTGCGCACGACCGTCCTGTTCGAGGAGCGCAAGGACGTGGGCGTCGCCGCCGGCCTCGGCCTGATGCGGCGCCTGTCCGGCGAGCACGAGTCGCTCGGCTTCGAGTTCCTCCCGCCGGTCCGCCTTGGAGCGCGCGGGCAGCTGAGAAAGGCCCTCCGCGCGGCTCAGGACTATCTCCGCTACTTCGACGAGCCCTACGCCGACGCGGCGAAGCTGCGCTCGCGCGCGGCGGGTCGCGTGCCCGACCGGATCGAGCGGGCGATCGCCACCGCGCTCGGCCGCTGGGCTGTGCCACGGCGCGGGCTCGCCGTCGCGGCGCGGCTACTCGACCGGCGGCTCGGTGAGGAGCCGGAGCTCCGGCGCGAGCTCGAGGCCCGGCGCCCGGCCGTGCTGGCCGTCACGCCGCTGGTGCAGCTCCGGTCACGGCAGAGCGATTGGGTCCGCGCGGCCCGGGGCATGGGCATCCGCACGATGCTCTGCGTCCACAGCTGGGACAACCTCACGAACAAGGGCGTCATGCACGCTCACCCCGACAGGGTGGTGGTGTGGAACGGGGCCCAGCGCCGCGAGGCGATCGAGCTGCACGGCGTCGCGCCGGAGTCGGTGGTGGTGGCCGGAGCGTGGCCGTACGACCACTGGTTCGGCTGGGAGGCGCGGCGCTCTCGCGCGGACCTCTGCCGCGAGCTCGGGCTGCCGGGCGAGGCCGCTCTCCTGCTCTACGTCTGCTCGTCGGAGTTCATCGCGGAGAGCGAGCGGGCCGCTGTGCTCCGGTGGCTCCACGCGCTGCGCTCCTCCGGCGACCCGCGGCTCGAGAGCGCGCGCGTGATCGTGCGTCCGCACCCGCTGAACGCGGACGAGTGGGACGAGGGCTCCCTCGCCGACGTCGCCGGGGTGAGCGTCTTCCCGCCTCGCGGCGCCGAGCCGGTCGACGACGCGTCGCGCTCGGACTACTTCGACTCGATGGCGCACGCCGACGCGGTGGTCGGCATCAATACCTCGGCGCTGCTGGAGGCCGCCATCGTGGGCCGTCCCGCACTCGCGCTGCCGGACCCGGAGTTCCTGTCGAGCCAGCACGACCTGCCCCACTTCCGCTTGCTCGCCGGAGAGGGCCGCGCGGTCGACGCCGCGGCGTCGATGGCCGAGCACGTCGATCAGCTCGGGCATGCGCTTGCCGAGCCGTCCGCCGCAGCCGGCGCGCGCCGGCGCTTCGTCCACGAGCTGATCCGGCCCCATGGCGACGCTCCTCCGCCGAGCGCCTGCGTGGTCGCGGCGATCGAAGAGCTCCTGGCCGGCGCCCCGGCTGCCCCCGGCGAGCCGTCGCTCGCGGCCGTGCCTTGAGAGCTCACCGGTCCACCATCGCCTGCCTGGGAGCGCTCCTCGCCCTGACGATCGGCTCGGCCGGCTGTTCGATCGGCGGCGACGACGAGAAGGGCGCGGACACGAGCACCGTCGAGGTAGTGGTGACCGACAAGGCCACCGGGAAGCCCGCGGCCGAAGTCGAGGCCGAGCACGCCAGCACGATCAAGTCCCACATCGACAGCTCCGACGTCGTCAAGCTGCTGCCGCCCCAGACGGTTCTGGACGGCGACATCGCCGAGCACAGGAAGGGCACGCCAGAGCGCGCGCTCCTCGAGTGGTGGCAGGCGTTCCAGTTCCACGACGCGCGGACCGTCAGGACTCTGACGAGCAGCGCCGCTCGCACGGCAATCGGCCCTCATGCGCTCGCGGACGTGGTGCGGCGCACCGGGCTCCCGGGCATCGCGATCCTCGGTGTCACCGTCGACGGCGACACGGCGCTCGTACAGGCGGGCATCCTCAACTTCCAACCGCCGAAGCCCGGCGCTCCACCGCCCAGGGAGCCGACCGGCTCGCAGCCCACCACCTTCAAGCTGGTCAAGGAGCGGCGCCGCTGGGCCTTCGATCAGACCGACTTCCTGGTTCCGAAGGTCGAGAACCTGCAGCGCTAGCGCTCGCCCACGCGCGGATTCGAGGCCCGATGCTCCAAGGAGATCGGTCATGCGGCCATCAGGGGTGACGCGTCCGCCGATCTTTGCTTAGGCTGGGGCCCGCATGACTCGCCTCCGCATGCTGGTAGTCCTCCGGGCGCTGAACATGGATCGCATCACTGAGGGTTTCCTGCGTGGGGCTCTCGATGCCGGTCACACCGTCCACGTCGCGCTCGAGCACCGGAAGGTGGGGCCGACGACCGAGGGAAACAGCCTCTTCGACGTCCTGGTCTCCGAGTACCCCGACTTCTCCTATGACGGCCTTCCGCCGCGGGACGAGCTCTGGCTGTACCCCGCCACGCGGCTCCGCTGCGCCATCGACTACCTGCGCTACTTCGAGCCGGAGTTCGCGGAGGCCGAGACTCTGCGGCGGCGCGCAGCGGCGAGGGCGCCGTGGTACGTGCGGATTCCCGGTGCGCTGGGCCTCCTGCGCCTCGGGCCGCTCCGCAGGGCGTCCGACCGGTTCCTCCGCGGCGTCGAGCGGCGCCTGCCGGTCTCGCAGGCCAGCCTCGCGATGATTCGGAGCTTCGAGCCGGACGTGGTGGTCGTCTCGCCGCTCGTCGAGACCGGTTCCGCGCAGGGAGATCATCTGCGTGCGGCCGACAGGCTGGGGATCACCACGGTTCTGCTCGTGTCGAGCTGGAACAACCTGACGACGAAGGGCGTCATTCGAGACGCGCCGGACCTGACGCTCGTGTGGAACGACGAGCAGGTCCGTGAGGCGATCGAGCTTCACGGGCTCCGCGGCGAGAGCGTGGTGGCCACCGGTGCCCACAGCCACGACCACTGGTTCGCGTGGGAGGCCGCGACGGATGCCGGCGCGTTCGCCGAGCGGGTCGGGCTCAGCCCCGAGCGGCCCCTGCTCCTCTACACGTGCTCCTCGGGCTTCATCGCCGGTGGCGACGAGGTCGAGTTCGTCCGCGAGTGGGCCGAGCGTCTCGCGGCCAGCGGAGATCCGGAGCTCGAGGCGGCGGGGATCGTGGTCCGCCCCCACCCGCAGAACTTCGGAAGCTGGCGGGAGGCGGACGTGGACGAGCCGGGCCGGCTCGTGGTCTGGCCGCGCGGGGGCGTCGCGCCGACGGACCGGCGGAGCAAGGAGGACTACTTCGACTCGCTCTACCACGCGCAGGCGGTTGTCGGGCTCAACACGAGCGCGCTCGTGGACAGCGCGATCGTCCGGCGGCCCGTGTTCACGATCCTGCACGAGCGCTTCCGCGGAACCCAGACGGGCACGCTCCACTTCGGCTATCTGGCGAGGGACAACGGGGACGGCCTCCTGAACGTGGCCGAGTCATGGGCGGAGCACTTCGAGCAGCTCGGCGCCGTCCTGCGTGCCCCCGACCGGCATCGCGACCGGATCGAGCGCTTCCTGCGCTCGTTCATCCGGCCGCACGGCCTGGATCGGCCGGCCGCTCCCATCGCGGTCGGGGCGGTGGAGCGCGCGGTCGACGAGCCGAAGGAGCCGGCCGACGAGGGCGGTCTCCTGAGCTGGCTGGTGGGCGCCATCGCCAGGGGCCTCGGACGTCTGCATCAGCTGCACGAGCGGCTGCGGCCGCGCAATCTCCGCCGCCGGCTGGCGAAGCGGCGGCGTCGGCGCGCTCGCATGAAGCGCGAGGCGACTCGCCGGCAGCGGCGCGCCCAGGGCTCCAAGGCCGCCAGGGCGCGCGAGAAGCCGGGCCGCGAGAAGGCGGGCGCGCCACGGTGATCCCGCGGATCATCCACCACATCTGGATCGGCCCCGACCCGCTCCCTGAGGATCAGCGGCCCTGGATCAAGAGCTGGCGGCGCCACCACCGGAACTGGGAGCACCGGCTGTGGACGGAGGACGACCTGCCCGACGATCCGATCCGCCCCGAGATCCTCGAGCGTCTGCGCGCCCCGGTCGAGCGCGCGGACATCCTGCGGCTCGAGATTCTCTTTCGCCACGGCGGCATCTACGTCGACACGGACCTCGAATGCCTCCGCCCGCTGGACAACGTGCTGGATGGGCAGGACTTTGTCGGCGTCTGCCACAAGCCCGGGCGGATCACGAACACGGCGATCGCCGCGACCCCTGGCCACCCGCTGCTCGAGCGAGCCCTGGCGGAGGTCAACCCGATGGAGACGTACTGGACGAACTCCTCCTCCGAGAGGCTGAAGGAGGTTGCGGGGCCGCTGCTCCTCGAGCGGCTCGTGCCGGACTACCCGGGGATCAGGCTGCTCGAGCCGCCCGCCTTCTTCCCCTCGACGCCGGAGGAGCGCGAGCGGGCCGTTGCCGTCCACCACATGGCGCGCGTCTGGCACAACACGACCACGCTGCGCGCTGCGATGCTGCGTGCCGAGAAGCGGCTCGAGAAGACCAAGGCGAGGCTCGAGCAGGAGCGGCGTGAACACGTCGAGACCAGGGAGCGCCTCGCCCAGCTGGAGAAGGAGCGCCGCAAGGAATCCCGCCCGCCGAAGAACGAACGGCGCGAGAAGCGCGCCTGGCTACGGCGCTCGGACTGATCGTGAGAGTCAAAAGAGTATTGGAGGCTTAGACGCGTGCACTGGAAGACGAGCCCACTGGCCAAGCGGTCCAAGGAGCTGAAGGGGACGCCGCTCGGCGGAGCCGTGGAGCAGATGAACAGGTTTGCGGCGCGGCAGTCGTACCGCGTGCACGAGGACGTCCTGAGCAACCCTGAGAGCCGCAGCCGGTTCGAGGCACACACGCCCGAGCTCGACCCCCGGCAGCGGGAGGTCTTCGGCGGACTCGAGGACAAGGGCCTGTCGATCGTCCCGCTCACCGACTTCTTCCCCGACGCGAACCAGGACCTGTGGACGGAGCTCCGCGCGCGCGGCGACGCGTTCATCGAGCGGGTCGAGGCCGAGCGCGAGAAGCGGCTGGCGAAGGAGGCGAAGAAGGGCAGGAAGAAGGGCCTCGGGAAGGGTGACTACATCATGCGCCTCCTCGGCAAGGACGTGCCGACCCTCCCGGCGGACGATCCCTGGCTGCGGCTGGGCATCTCGGACCGCGTGCTCGACGTCGTCAACTCCTACTTCGGCCTCTGGTCGAAGCTCACCTACGTGGACCTCTGGTACACGCCGCCGGCGCAGCCCGGCGTCGAGCGCGTCTCCTCGCAGCGGTGGCATCGCGACTACAACGACGCCCGCCTGGTCAAGGTCTTCGTCTACCTGACGGACGTCGAGGAGGACACCGGGCCGCTCGAGTTCGTGATGGGGAGCACCCCGAACGGCGAGTACGGCAACGTCTGGCCCTGGCGCCCGGTGAGCAACGACCTCTACCCACCCCAGGACGAGTTCGACGAGCGGATCCCCAAGTCCGCGCAGGTCGCGCTCACCGCTCCCGAGGGCTCGATGATCTTCTGCAACACGAGCGGCTTCCACCGCGGGGGCTACGCGACCGGCACGAGGCCGCGCGTCATGGCGGTCTACAACTACTCGTCGCCAGCCTCGCTCGCGGCGCTCACCCTGCGGAACTTCGACACCGACCTCGCGCGCGAGGGCCTCTCCGAGCAGGCCGCCTTCGCGCTCACGGACTGACGAAAGGGGGCTTGCGAATGGCTGACAACGGACATCTCGAGCGGCTCGAGAGCTGGGCCGAGCGTGTGGTGGCGGAGAGCGAGCAGCTCCCCGAGGACCTGACCGCCGAGGAGTTGAGGGAGCACGAGGCGCTCTGGTACGCGGGCTTCTTCACGCTCGAGGACGGCTGGCTCGTCGCGAGTCCGGACGACCCGGCGATGCGCGAGCGACTGGTCGTCGAGGAGGGCATGAGCGACGATCTCGCCGACGACGTGCTCGCGAAGATGAGGGAGCTCGGCGCCGCGCGGGTGAGCCCCTGAGGGAGCCCCTTGGAGGTTCCTCGCACGATCCATCAGATCTGGCTCGGGCCCGAGCCGCTCCCCGATCTCCACCGCGCCTGGATGGGCACCTGGCGGCGGCACCATCCGGGCTGGGAGCACCGGCTGTGGACTGAGGACGACCTCCCGCAGGATCCGGTCCGCCCCGAGGTCCTCGAGCGCCTGCGCGCCCCGGTCGAGCGCGCCGACATCCTGCGGCTCGAGATCCTGTTCCGCCACGGCGGGGTCTATGCCGACACGGACCTCGAATGCCTGCGCCCGGTGGAAGGGCTGCTCGAGGGTGAGGAGTTCGTGGCCGTCTGCCTGAAGCCGGGCAGGGTCACGAACACCTTCATCGCCGCGGCTTCGGGCCATCCGGTGCTCGAGAGAGCCCTGCACGAGCTGAAGCCGATGGACGTGTACTGGACGCCCACCGCCAGCGAATCGATCAAGGACGGCGCCGGGCCGCCCCTGCTCCGGCGGCTGACGGCGGAGCATCCCGGCGTCAGACTGCTAGAGCCGCCGCTCTTCTTCCCGTCGACGCACGAGGAGCGCGAGCGGGCCTTCGCCATCCACCACATGGAGCGCTCATGGCACAACGCGACCGCCATGCGCGCCGCGATCGGCCAGGCCGAGCGGCGCCTCGAGCTGGCAAACGAGCAGATCGCACGGGAGCAGCGGAGCCACGCCGCCACCAGGAAGCGCCTCGCCCGGCTCGAGGCGAGGCTCGAGCGGGAGCGAACGGGCAAGCTCACCATCTGGGACCGGCTTCTGGGCTAGGATCGGGCCGTGCCACCTGACGCCGACGCCAAGCCGAAGCGACCCACGAAGCCGCGGAAGAGCCACGCCGACCGCGCCCTGTCGAGCATTCGCGTCGCCAAACGCGGGCAGCGTGAGATAACGGACCCGTCCGATCGCGTCCGGATCCTGCTCGCCGAGGCGAACATCCTGGCTCTGCTCGACGTGGCCGACGCCCTGTCACCGCTGCCCGCGGCCACCACGAAGGGCCAGGACGGGGCACCGGCTGCCGACGGCTAGCGCCCGCGCCGCTCCTGCCTGATCGACCACTCGGCCTCGACGGGCCACGTGCTGGTGCCGTCCCAACACGGGGCCGGCGGCTCCGTGGGCTCGGTGAAGCCGAGGTCGTCGCCCTCGATACGAAAGCGGCCGGCGACGCGCGCGATCAGCGTGGCCTCGCGCTCGCCGGCGACCGCGACGGTCGCGTCGGCGCGCACCTCGTACCCGCTGTTGGGCAGCGTGCCGGGCGGGAAGTGGGCAACGAGCACGTGCGTGCGCGGGCGGGGGACGACCAGAGGCTCCGCTAGCTCCGTCCGGAACCCGATCCCACCGTCTCGCGGCGTGAAGCAGATGCCGCACCGCACCTCGGCGTCGCGCACCGCGGTCTCGAGGCGGACCTCCACGCGCAGCTCGTCGCGCGAGTCGAAGAGCTTCGAGCGGGCTCCGAATGCCGTCTGCACCTCGGCGGAGAGCAGCGCGGCCGACGCGTTGAACGCCCGGACGACGGCCGGGACGCTCGGCGACGCTCCGTCCGGGATGGTCGCGGAGGCCGCGGCGGCGCGCGTCGCGCTCCGATCCGCTCCCGCGGCGCCGTTGTAGCTCGCAACGGCCGCCGATGAGTCGCCGAGCTCGGCGAGGGAGCCGCCCTCGAGCAGAAGCAGCCGGCCGCAGAGCTGCCGGGCGAGCGAGGTGTCGCGGGAGGCGAGCACCAGCGCGCTGCCCTCACCCAGGCGCTCGCGCAGCCGTTCCACGATGAGCGACACGAACGTGTCGTCGAGCCCGCGGAAGCCGTCGAGCAGGATCACGTCGGAGGGGACCACCACCGTGCTGGCCACCGCCAGCCGCTGCGCGGCGCCCGGCGCCGGGTCCCCGTCCGGGGTCAGCAGCGGCTCGGCCAGTTCCTCGATCTCGCTACGGTGCTGCTTCGCGGTCGCGGCGTCGATCCCGAGCAGGCGCATGGCGAGGACCGGGTTGTGCCCGCCGACCTTCGAGGCCAGCCCGAGCGCCTTTCGAACGTCGGCGGCCAGTGGCGCGACCCGGCCCTGCGCGACCACGCGTCCCTCCGTGGGAAACGCCCTGCCGGCGAGGATGCGGAGCAGCGTGCTCTTGCCGGCGTCCGGGCCGCCCACGATCCCGACCGAGTCGCCCGGCGACACGCGCAGGGAGACGTCCCGGAGCACCCACACCATCTCGTCGGGTCCCTCTGCGGGCGCCTGGCCGGGCTCCTGCTCCAGGTCGTCGTCGTCCTCCTCCTCGTCCTCGTCGTCCCCGCCGAGGCCAAGGTCGTACTCCGCTGCCGCGAACGAGCGCGTGCGCACATCCTCCTTCTTCTCCTCCTCGGAGGAGCGCCTGCCCGGGAAGCCGAACTCGCGCTCGAAGATCGAGCGAACCGGCGGGAAGATCGTGACTGGGCGGCTCGGATAGAGCTTGGAGATCGCCTCGGCTTCCAGCACGGCTCCGACGTCGGCTTCCACGGTCGCCGGGGGCCATGGCGCCGGCCGGCTTCTCACTGCCACGACCCTATTGTAGGGTGGGCGTCGCGTGTCGTCGGGACGGCTCAAGGCGCTCTTCTTCCTGCCCAACGTTGCGAGCTTCCGCGCGTTCGAATCGCTCTTGGCGCAGATGCTGGCAGGCGGCCACGGGGTGCTGGTCGCATTCGAGCGACATCAGGGTGCCCTGGCGCCGGACGACCGCCAGGCGCTGGACGCTCTTCGCGAGCAGCACTCCGGATTCGATCACGTCCAGCTGCGATCGCCATCGGGCATGTGGCGGACGCTGGCCGGCGCCGCGTCGCGCACCCTCGACTACATCCGCCTTCTCGAGCCGGAGTACGCCGACGCGGGGGCACTGCGAGCGGAGGCCCGCGAGCGCGCGCCGCGGGCGGGGCGCGTCCTGCTGTTCCTGCCTCCGTTCCGATGGGCGTTCGGGCGCCGTGCGCTCGCGTGGATGCTGCGAGGCGTCGAGGCGGGCGTGCCGCTCTCGCGCGACATCAAGGCTCTTGTCGCGGCTCAGGAGCCCGGACTGGTGCTGGTGGAACCGCCCGCAGAGCCCTCCGTGGCGACCGCCGACTACATACGCCCCGCCGAGGCCGCGGGAGTCCCCTGGGCGATCCTGGTGGCGAGCGAGGACGACGTGGTCCGCGTCCGCGGGGTCGCGCGGGAGCGCATCGTGGTCGCGCAGCCCCAGGCCTCGAACGGGGCGGGCGCGACGGCCGGTCCCGGCACCGTCGAGGCGATCGAGCACGCCGCGCGGACGCCGGTGGCCGGCGGGCACGCCGGGCGGATCGCGAGGCCTCTGCTCTGGCTCCTCTCGCCGCTGATCGCGCTGCTGATGGTGCTCTTCCGGCCGCGCGCGAGCGCGCGCGAGGCGACGAAGGGGCTGCGGCGGCTCTTTGGACGGGGTCGCAGGCGCGCAAGGGGCAGGGGCCGCCACCGCGCCGAGCTGGCCAAGGCCCGCGCGCGTGCGGAGAAGGAGGAGAAGGCGGCGCGCGCCGAGGAGGTCAGGCGGCATAAGGCGGAGAGGGCCAAGCTGAAGGCGGAGCGTCTCGCGGCGGGAAAGGGCGCCCCGAAGGGGAAGGTCGCGGGCAAGGACTCGGGGGATCAGGCATCGCACGACAAGGCCACGTCACGAAAGCCGAGCGGCTGAAGCAGGCGCGCAAGCGGCCGCCTCTCTGGAGGAGGAAGGCCGTCCGTGCGCGGGTCAAGGGAGCGCGCCGCCGCTGGAAGCTCACGAGGCGCGCTGTGCGCAGGGCGTACAACCGGCGCTACCGCTTCACGTACAGGAGGACGATCACGCGCGTGCCGGCCCGCGACGAGCTCCCTGCGCTCCTCAACGCCCGCGGGCTCCTGGGGCGCGGAGCCGAGATCGGCGTCAAGCTCGGCGTCTACTCGGATTCGCTCCTGAGCAGCTGGCGCGGCGACGAGCTGGTCTCGATCGATCCGTGGCTCTCAGCCGATCCCGACGAGTACGTGGACCGCTCGAACGTCTCCCAGGAAGAGTTCGATCGCTACCACGAGGAGACCCGCGAGCGGCTCGCCCGCCACGGCTCCCGCAGCACGATCTGGCGCATGACCTCGGTCGAGGCCGCGGCGAGGGTCGAGGACCACAGCTTCGACTTCGTCTACATCGACGCCCGGCACGACTACGACTCGGTCAAGGAGGATCTCGAGGCGTGGTGCGCCAAGGTGCGGCCGGGCGGCATCCTCGCCGGCCATGACTACGTCGACGGCGACCTCCCGCAGGGCAACTTCTATGTGAAGTCGGCGGTCGACGAGTTCTTCGGCGAGCGCGGCATCCCGGTACACGGCACCGAGGGGCCGTCGGTCGTCGAGATGTTCCCGACCTGGATCGTCGAGGTGCCGGAGGGAGGGATCGATGCTCACTAGGCAGGACGAGCAGGAGCTGGCCGATTTCAGGACGCTGCTCGCGGAGGCCCACCAGCAGGTCCAGAAGCAGGTCAGGCGCCTCAACGGCATCGTGACCCGGGGCAATAGCCCCCACCCGCTGATCGCCTTCGTGCACATCCCGAAGACGGCCGGCGGGACCGTGTCCTCGATGTTCGTCGCCGCCTACTCGAAGCGTGGGATGCACAAGGCAGGGAACTACCTGAAGGGCCCGGACCTGGCAGAGAGGAAGATCGCGAAGGCCGGCGGAGGCTGGGAGAACTGGCACCGGAACGGGGGGCGAGTGACGGTGGGGCACATGCCCTACGGCCTGTATCGCACGTACCTGCCGGGGAACACGAGCTACATGACGTTCCTGCGCGAGCCCGTGGACCGGGTCCTGTCGCATTACTACCGCCACATTCATCGCCAGGATTCCGGCCGGGCTGGCATCCAGAAGAAGAAGCGGCCTGGCGCCCGGGTCAAGGCGGATTCGATCGAGCAGGCGCTCGTGGACATGAACCTGCCTCAGCTCAACAACCTGTGCACCCGGTTCCTGTGCGGCCGCGATCCGTTCGAGGAGCTGCCGGACAGCGCTGTCGACGACGCGAAGGAGAACCTGAGCGCGTTCGAGTTCGTGGGGATCCAGGAGCGGTTCGAGGAATCGCTCGTCCTCTTGCAGCGCATGTTCGGCCTGGGCGCCCTGCCGTACGTGGACCGGCACGTGAGCAACGACGGCGCCCGTCCCGGGGTCGACGAGATCTCGGACGAGCAGCGTGCGCTGATCGAGGAGCACAACCGGCTCGACGCGGAGCTGTACCGCTTCGGACTCGGCCTGTTCGAGGAGGCTGTCGCGGAGGCCGGCGACGGTTTTGCGGCAGAGGTCGAGGAGCTCCGCGCGCGCGACCGCGCCGCCCGGGAGCAGGAATGGCGTCGGACCAAGGTCGCGAAGGACCCGCTCGCTCAGTAGTGGGCGCTGTCCCGCCGCTCCTTCGGCAGGAAGATGCGCAGGCCCACGACCGTCACGACGACGAGGGCGCCGCAGTAGACCGCCACACCGAGCGAGGTCACGTCTCCGATGTCGATCAGGCCCTGCTTGAAGAGCTCGATCGGCGCGGTGATGGGATTGAGGCTCGCCAGGAATCGCCACCCAGAGGGGATCTCGCCGATCGGGTAGACGACCGGGGTCAGGAAGTACCAGATTCCCAGGACCGAGCCGGCCAGCCTGCGGACGTCCCGGGCGCGGGGGGCGAGCGGTGAGAACCACAGTCCGCACGCGAAGGCGTACACGATCAGCATCACGATCGCCACGGGCACCAGCAGGGTGTCCGGCCCCAGCTCGAGGTAGAACTCGCCGCGCGTCAGCACGTAGAAGGCGGTCGCCAAGGCGAGGATCACGATGTAGATGGCGAGTGTCAGAAGCGGCAGCGTGGCCGCGGCGATCAGCGGGATCAGGCGCGGGATGTACAGGCGCCGGATCTCGCTGCGGGTGATCTCGAGGCTCCTCGTTGCCCAGTACGCGGTCGTCGCGAAGACGGTCCAGGCACTCAACGCGACGATGAAGTAGAGGAAGTACGGGACGCCCGGAGTCTTTACCTCGAGAATCCCGCCGAAGACGAGCGCGCCCATGAACAGCGGGAGCAGCACGGGCAGGAAGAGCCAGAGCCAGCCGAGGAAGGTTCGGGAGATCCGCTTCTGCACGAAACGCGTCGTGAAGTAGCCGAATGCGGCGCGGTGATGCCAGATCTCGGACAGATAGCGGCGGAGGCCGGGAGCGGGTGGCTCGATCACGCGCTGCGGCGCGCGCGGGCTTGTCGCGGAGCCGGGCGTACGGCTCATCGACTCTGGCGGCCCGCCGGACGCGGGCTCTCGGACGGCTCCCCCTGCCCGTTCGCCCGGAGCCGCCTGAGCCTCCGCTCGAGCTTGACCTTCCTCGTCTGCGCGAGCTCCAGGCGCTCGTTGGCCTGCGCAAGCTCCTGTTCGAGCTCCTGCGCCCTGCCGGCCGCGGCCCTGAGACGCTCGATCTCGAGAGTGAGCTGCCGGGTCGACTTCGCCGAGGCCTTCAGCCCCTCGACCTGCTTCTCCAACTTCCTTGCCTTGGCGCGCACCGCCTTCAGCTCGGTCTCCAGCACCTGCTCGTCCAGCGTGGCCGGGGCACGCGTCGCGCGGCCCCGGCGGCGCTCGAACTCGGCTCGCAGGAGCCGCACCTGCGTGTCGAGCAGCAGCTGCCAGGCACGGTCGCGCTCGAACTCCGCCGGTGGGGGCGCCGCTCGGGTGGCACCGGCGTCGTCCTTGGCCGCGTGCAGAGCCGCCAGGTCGATCTCGAAGCCCAGCTTTCCGCGCTCGGGGATCTTCTCGAAGAGCTCCTGGGCGAAGGCGTAGAGCTCCATGTCGTAGCGGTTGCAGCGCTCCGCGGCCTCACGCAGGTCAGCCGGGATGTCGTTCCCGCGCGGTCGTCCGGTGTTCACGCGGCTCGACCGGTAGAGGATCGTCCGGAGCCCGAGCCGCTGCTTGGCGAGCACGAGCGACTCGTCGAAGCGCTCGGTCAGCCCGAAGAACGCGAGCTCCTCGCTCAGGTTGTGCTTGGCGCGCTCGAGCATGTCGTCGTCCACCTCGTCGAACGGCTCGGTCAGGCCCGACAACATCCGCGTCTGGAGGTTGTCGTGCACGTACCCGCGCTCCAGCGCCTCGTCGAGAGTGGCGTTCGGGCCGAGCGGCGGAAGCCCGTACGCGCGGCCCTCCGCACGGATCGCGAAGAAGTGTGAGAGCGTGCGGTCGGCCGGCTCCCGCAGGAAGGTGAAGCAGCGCATCTCACGGCCTTCGGCAAGGTGGGGCGCGTAGAGGTCGCGCACCCCGAGCGGGACGTGACCACGGATGAGCCTGATCCTGGTGAGGTCCGGCAGGTTGCCCTGGCGGAGCCGTGGGACGACCGTGCGGCTGATTCCGCCTCCGCCCTTGAACACGTTGCCGACCGAGCGGCTCCGCGCTCCCGGCTCGTTCATGCTCAGCACGGTCCGCAGCGTCGTTCCCGCCGTTTTCGGAATGTGGACGAAGAGCAGCAGCGGCTTCGGGGCGCTCGTCTCGCTGTCGACTGGAGTCGTCAGAGACGCGAGCATGACACGCCCCGAGGCCGACCGGTCGCCGGGCGCTGGTCGCGAAAGGCGAAGCCGGGCTATGCTGGCGCGCTCAGCGCCCCGACGCGCAAGGGATCATGGCCGAGTCTGAGAAGAAAGCCCCCAAGGAGAAGCCACCCAAGGCGAAGCGCCCCAAGGCGACCGACGACGCCGGCGCGTCGCGCACCATGGCGGCGCGCGTCGAGCGGTCGCTGAAGGACGTGGACCGGCTGCTCGCGAAGAATCCCAACACGCCCGCCGCCGACAGGGCCATGGCGCAGCTCGAGCAGGCGAAGGTGTCTGCTCTGCTTCAGCTCGCCGAGGCGATCCGCGAGATGCGCAGGAACGGCGGGCAGCCTCCCGCGTGAGCGAGGAGGAGAACCGGGCGGAGGCGACGGAGGTCGCCAGCGCCGACGATCTGAAGCGCGCCCTCCGGCCACGTCGCGAAAACGTGGAGCCGGTGTACGAGCCGCTGGTGTTGATCTGCCAGGCGCAGCGTTCGGGCGGGACGCTGCTGGCGCGGCTGTTCGACGCACACCCGCAGTGCCACGCGCACCCGCACGAGCTCATGATCGGCTATCCGAAGGCGCACACCTGGCCCGAGCTGCCGCTGGACGAGGATCCGGACATCTGGTTCGGCAAGCTCAGGGAGCGCTACCTGAGCACGCTGTTCACGAAGGGCCAGCGGAGGGTCCCGCTCAAGGCGTCCGGCGAGAAGTTCAGGGCCTCCTATCCATTCATCATGCCGCCCGGCTTTCAGCGGCTGCTGTTCCTGGACGAGGTGGGGCGGCGCGATCGGGTGGGGTCGGAGCGGGAGGTGCTGGACTGCTACATGACTTCGTTGTTCAACGCGTGGCTCGACAACCAGAATCTGCGC
>Ga0105249_10001060_pt1 | contig 24381 bp, 19 predicted proteins | sample KBSS44metaG_FD_81522 | JGI IMG/M metagenome (GOLD analysis project Ga0105249, IMG submission 81522) | Switchgrass rhizosphere microbial communities from Kellogg Biological Station, Michigan, USA - KBS S4-4 metaG | ecosystem: Host-associated > Plants > Roots > Rhizosphere > Soil | place...
ACATTATTGCTTTCACACAAAGCTTTATAGCCTTCTTCACCACTGTATCCTTTTGCTTTAGATCTTCCCATTTTTTCCAAAGCAGCTTGTGCCTTACTTACACGATCAGTATATTTATCACACAATGCAGTGATCTCAACCCCATCAATATAACTCAATCGTTCCACTGCATCTGAACCACGCATCCCTAAACCCACAATTCCAATCCTTACTATATCCATCTTTGGTGCGGCATAACCACACATATTAAAATTTTGTTTTTCATACCCCTGTGATGCAATACTATTCAGCACACCTTCCTCATCTTTACTTACTCCCGCCAGTGCAGGCAAAGCAGTTACAGTTCCGGCGCCGATAGCCAGGTTACGTAAAAATTTTCTGCGATTTGATTTCATTATGGCTTTTATTTAGTGATCATATTTTTTGTAAAAGAACGGTGGCATATGCCTGCAAACCTTCTTCTCTTCCTACAAATCCCATCTTTTCAGTAGTAGTTGCTTTAACGGATACATCTTTCTCTGTTATTTCAAGTATATGCGCAACCTGTTTTCTCATTCCTTCTGTATAAGTCTTAAGTTTCGGGACTTCGAGACATACCGAGCTATCCACATTCACAACACGATAACCCTGTTTTTTGATCAATTCAAAAGAACGCGTCAATAAAATTTTACTGTCAATGTCTTTATAGTCAGCAGATGTATTTGGAAAATGAATTCCTATATCTCCCAATGCCAGGGCTCCTAACAATGCATCACAAATTGCATGTAATAAAACATCCGCATCGCTATGTCCTAATGCTCCTTTGTCGTGCGGTATTTTAATACCACCGATCCACAACTCTCTTCCTTCGACCAATTGATGATAGTCTACACCAAAACCAACTCTATAAGACATGCTTTTAATTTGAGCAAATATCAGGAAACCTGTTATTGTAAAATATTTTTTTAAATAAAAAAACCCCGGACGATATACGTTCGGGGTTCGCGTATAAAAAAGTTTAGATTAATTACCTTCTTTCGTTCCACCGCCATCACCATCAAAATCAAACAACACGGAGAAACGCAATGTGTTTGAAAGCGGATTACGGTTAACACCGCTGCCTGAAGGAATCAGGTAGCTGAAGTTTAAACCAAATACATTATAAACCACACCCAATCCTAATGTGAAATAACGGCGATTACCTTTTGTTTTGTCTTCATGAAAATAACCGGTACGTAATGCAAACTGGTTATTGTACCAGTATTCTGCACCGACTGAAACCTGGAACTCTTTTATTTCTTCGCTAAAACCTCCGGGAGCATCTCCAAATGAACTAAACCAACTTCCAATCACACTTTTTTTACGGTACTCAGCTAAACCAGCGGCATCACCTTCTGCAGGAGGAGTTGGAACCAGGAGCTTATTAATGTCAACACCAAAGGTCAATTTATTTTGAGCATTAAAGTTCTTGGTATAAGTAGTACCTAATCCTAAGTTAGCAGGTATAAAATCTTTTTGAGTTGCATTACTTGTATAAGAGATCTTTGAACCCAGGTTGGTCATCGCTGCACCAAATGCCCAACCATCACCTGCATCATTCTTCGTATCCATATAATAAGCGATGTCAGCAGCAACGGCATTACCTGTTTTGTAAGTAGTGCTTCCAACCGTAATATTATTAGCAAGGTTTGAACTGATATATTTTAATGCAATGCCCAAACCTGATTTTGCAGATAATTTCCTTGAATAACCAACATCGAAACCAAATTCTCTTGGGCGAAAACTTCCAAATTCATTACCCAGATTATCTGTGAACTGGATATTACCTAAACTAAAATAACGCAATGAAGCAGTAAGTGCCTGCTGATCGTCGAATTTATAATACCCCGACAAAGAGGCCAGGTAAACATCATTTACAAGGTCTTTCAACCAGGGAGTATAGGTAGCTACAAGACCACCTTTTGAGGTATTGAATACTGTTTTGCCTATGTTCCAGAAAGGAGAACTGGCATCTGGTGATGTGGCAAGACCAATGTCTCCCATTCCGCCTGAACGGGCATCGGGCGATATCCGCAAAAAAGGAACAGCCGTAGTTACTACGTTAATAGGCTCAACAGAAGACTGGGCTATGGTAGTAATGGAAAATCCACAAATGAGCAGGATGGCAGTTAGTTTAAAAGCAGTGGTTCTCATTAGTTATATGTGTTTATGGTTGTAAATATAAAAGTTTTGAATATTTTACCGGTTAAAATGTTGAAAATTATTGATCTAAAAAATCACCAGCTTACCGATGACTTGCTTTTTTTTGTTTTCAGGAGTTGTAATTTTTAACTTATAAAGATAGACGCCCCGGCCTATTTTCGCTCCGTATTCATCACGCCCATCCCATTCAACTTCTGAAGAACGATTACCCGCTGTATTTATTGTGGAAGTCAATGTTTTAATTATTTTTCCTGTCAATGTAAAAATCTCAATTTTTACTCGCAGATCCTGCCCCGGACGATTGTGTTCAAACCAAAATTGAGTTTTGGTTGTAAATGGGTTTGGATAATTCAAAACATGAGCAAGCATCAGTTCTTCATTATTTTCTACCAAAAACTCCAACAGGTATTCCGAAGAGTTGTTCATATTATCCCAGGCTTTGATTTTTAATACGTGCCTGCCGGGTTCAAGTAATGGCATTTGAAACCGGGCTACGCCCTGACGATAATTATTCAACTCTGTTTCAAAAAAATCATTCAGAATAAAGAAATCATTATTGTTATCGTCAAGTGTGGCAATTATATCATGACCGATCGCAGCGCCGGTTGTATTAATACCTGATGAATCTTTGAGCTTAACAATTAAGACAGGTGTTTGATTAGTGATACTTCCGTTTACAAACTTTTCATCATTCAACCATGCTTTTATTTCAGGCCCCGTATTGTCTCCATTAACGCCGTTTCCATAACCTCCGACAATGAACCCTGTAAAAAAGCCTGATGCATCCTTTGTGCTATCATCTGCATAAAAGCTGATCTTACCATTACCAAACTGGTAATTGATATCTTTCGGCACTTTGAACGACAAATTAAATTTCCCTGCTGTAACTGTATTTTTTCCTTTGAATAAAATAAGGTTTTGAGTATTGAAAGTTGCGGCAATGCTTGTCGGATCATTAGCCAGTGTAGAAAGTTGCTGTGGTTTATCAAAAACAGTTGTATAGATCGTTCCATTAAAACCAGGTAAAAAGTTCCCCTGCCCATCTGTCAATTCTCCTTCAATAGAAACATTCTCGGTCGCACTTAACGTATCTGTTTGTGTAACAGGCAAACCATTGATCTTTATTGCCCTGACCTTTGATTCAGGAAAACCAAGCTTCATCGCCGGATCTCCAAGCAAAGTGAATTTGCGGTTATTGATAAAATCACCCGAAGATTGATATGTTATATTTTTCGAAAGCATGACGGCTTCACCTAAAGTTTTGATTTTATTGGAAGCATCCGGCAAAAGAGCTGTTGAAAGGTAATTGTTGTTTAGTAAGCGGTTGCTAAATGAAAAAACAAGACGGGTAGTTGCCATCAGCGCAATGCCACCGGTGTTGGGTCGTAATAAAATGTCCTCTCCGATAGAATGAATCGTTGGATTATCATAGGGCGCAAAATCACAAGTGGCAGTAATAAACAAAGGCAAGCGATAAGCATTACTCCAACTGTTAATGATATTTTGATCGAGGATAACTTCTTCTGCCAATCTTTGAAATCCTCCATGTCCCGAATAATTCCAGATCAATGTCCCGTTATTGGTGATATTATTGATTGCATTATTGGCCTGTGGATAGCTGTCAATACCTGATCCGCTTTGCTGGGGATATGCATCCAGGTAGATTTTATTCAGATTTAAATTTTGATTGGTCGCTTCTGCTGTCGCTGAAAAAGTTTCCACATCCTGGAAGTGAAGGTTTTGATCCTCATCATCTGCGATCATTGTTGCTATATTTCTCCAGGGTCCAAAACTTTTTTTGTCATGATACATTAACGCTTTATCAACGAAGTTTTTTGCTTCTATTTCATTTTTTGCGGGCACTCTTCCTATTCCAACATCGAGAAGATTTGTTACAAGGCTTGAATTGACATCTTCATTATCGTCTAAAAAGCCGAAAAAATCATCCGATGTATAAGTGGCTAATGGATCTAATGAAAGAATACTTTCATAAGCAGGAACAAGGTTTGTATTATTTACGAGCCTGTCTTTATAATCATAGGAAGCATCACCGAATAACAAAACGTATTTAAGTTTGTTTTGAGGTTGTGTGTTGTATTTGTCATGATACATTTTTATAAAGTCCCGTAGCGCTGTTGGATCGGAGCTTCCGCTGCTGAATTCATTAAATATTTGTGTTGTGGTAATAACTTTTACCCGAAGGTTATTGTTTTGTTGATGAAACTGCGCAAGCCTGTTTGCTTCCACTATCAGGGCAGGATGTGTAATGAGCAGGTAGTCTGTCGGTGAAGAATTATGTATGTCCTGGTTAGCGACCCGCCCGATATTTTCGGGTTTCAAAAATTCATTTCCTGTAAATGCGATATACTCTCTTAACCTGCTGCAGTTATTTACAAATTTGAAATTATTATTACTGAAGCTGCCTTGGATATTAACAGGATTCAGGGGATCTGTTATATCCCAAACTTGTGTAGCAGGCGCTGCATTTGAAATAACAAACTCACCGATAACATTTGAAACACTTAGCCAATCACGAAAAAGTAATTGATGGATCCCGTTCATTGAGAGATTTCTTCTTGCAAAAAATTCGAACCAGTTGATCCAGCCTTGTGCATTAAAACTATTGGGAATAAAAGTATAATTAACTGAAATATTATTTTGCGATATCGTTGTCGTGGCAGATGCCGTTGTTTCCTGTGCAAACAGATCATATTGCGAGCTTCCAACAGCCGGAATATTTATTTGCTGAAATGGCTGGCTGTTTAGTTTAACGCTAAAACCACTGGAAGCGCCAACCGATCTTGCGATACAATCTGTAATAAGTGTTGCATCAGTATTGTTTAAAACATTGGGAATGGTAAAATCAAAACTCCTGGTCAATGACCGCCCGGGAAGACTTGAAAGTTCTTCACCATACCATTGCTTGCCACTTGCCAGGAAATTAATTGTATCCAGTTCATGATAGTAGCGATCATTGAAAGACGTAACGGAAATATTGGGCGATAAATTGTTATTGCCTGTTTGAATCCTTTTTCCGGCGCCACCAATTGATAAAAAATAAAATGATCGGTCTGAGTAAATATTTTGCTGATGGGTGAATCGTTTATTAAGTGAATCTTTTATCCATTTATGCGGCCCGTCTGCATAAAACAAAAAATAATCAGCGCCGTTAAAAAAACCATCACCTCCGTCCACCACCAGGATCGAATTTTCTTCCAGGTCATCAATTCGTGCTGTTCCATTTGCTTCAGGTAATAGCTGTCCTCCATTTCCAAAAAGCCGAACGGTTGACGAGGCCAGGTTTTGCGTGTTCACTCCCAGCGAATTCATCAATTGAACATCAACTTTATAGACACCTGCTTCTTTTATCGAGATTTTAAACCATTCACCCGTGGCCAATATTGAATTGGTTTTATAAACCCTTTGAGTATAACCCATTAAGCCAAAACAGGAAATAAGAATAAAAAGAATTGCTTTTTTGCCCATTCAAACGCAATTTCATTAAAACATCGGAATTGCCCGAACCAAAAAAGGTATTAGTTCTATAAACCCTTTTATTCAAACACCCTATATTCGCAGGTGAGCCTGATAAAATCTATTTTTAGGTGCAATATTTTATGTGAGGCTGCGTTAAATTAATTCCAATTCAAAGGTTTATGCAAAACACTATCAATTTGAAAAACTTAGTGATCCTTTTATCCTGTGCAGCGTTGCTTGGATCCTGCAAAGGCAAAGGACTTTTCGCAAAGAAAAAAGACAAATCCGACGTTACCGGATGGAACTATGACGATAAAAATCGTGGTGGTTATCAGGTAGCTAAAGTTAAAGAACAGGAAACAGGTCCTGGTCTTGTCCTTGTTCAGGGTGGTACCTTCACCATGGGACAGACAGAAGAAGACGTAATGGGCCTGTGGGATAATATTCCCCGTCGTGTGTCAGTTCCGTCTTTTTATATGGATAAAACCGAAGTTGCCAATGTTCACTATCGTGAATATCTATATTGGTTAAACAGGATTTTCGATCCTTCTGCCGATCCTGTCAATCAAAAAGTAGTAGATGCGGCATTGCCTGATACCTTGGTTTGGCGTGATGAACTTGAATTTAATGAGCCGCTCGTTGAGTACTATCTGCGTCACCCCAGTTATAATTATTATCCTGTTGTAGGCGTAACATGGAGACAAGCACATGATTTCTGTTTGTGGAGAAGCGATCGTGTAAATGAAGGCATCCTGATGGATAAAGGCTTTATTAATCCGCAGGCCCATCTCAATGGACAAAATGGTGCCGGCGCGGAAGGAAACTTTACAACAAAAGCCTATTTGTTGGGTTATGATCCTCCGCCTCCTGGTAAAACCGCAACTTCAAAAAAGCATAATCCTTTAATAACAGCAACTGGCCAGCCCAGGACAACGGTGAATTTTGAAGATGGTATATTATTACCTGATTACAGGCTTCCAACAGAAGCTGAATGGGAGTATGCCGCTTACGGTTTGATCGCTGAAAATCCAAGGCCCAGTACGAAAGAAGGTAAACGTGGGGAGGAGTTAGCTATGAATAAACAAATTTATCCCTGGTCTTCAAAAATGACGGGTTTACGTGATTCACGTCATGGAAGCTGGCAGGGTACATTCTTAGCAAACTTTAAACGTGGTAATGGTGACGTTGCAGGTACGGCAGGTGGTTTGAACGACCGTGCTTTTTATACATCAGATGTAAAATCTTTTTTCCCAAATACATTTGGCTTATATAATATGGCCGGTAACGTAAGTGAGTGGGTGGAAGACGTATATCGCCCATTGACTTTATTGGATGCGGGTGATGTAGCGCCTTATCGTGGTAACAAATACCAAACGCTGAAAATAGCTGACCCAACATCTACTGACCCAACAACGAGATACGAAAAAGATAGCAGCGGCCGTGTGGTAATGCGTGATATAACAGATGCAGAGAGCCGCAACAGGCGCAACTACCAGCGTGGTAATGTTATTAACTTCCTGGATGGTGACTCGTTATCACAGGCAAATTATGGTTATGGTAAGACAACTTTGATCAGTGATAAATCAAGAGTGTACAAAGGCGGTAGCTGGGCTGATATGCCGTATTGGTTGAGCCCCGGCACACGTCGCTATATGGAAGAAGACCAGGCATCTAATACAGTTGGTTTCCGTTGTGCACAGATCCGCATGGGTAGTGCAGAAGGTAACAAACGCAAAACAGGTAACTGGTATAAATCAAGAAGACAGAAAAAATAAACCTTGAATAACAAAGAGAAACCCCGCCTTTGGCGGGGTTTTTTATTTTAATGTCTCGTCCTGATAAAAGTTGACTAAGCCTGTTACATTTGCATCATGCAGATTGAAAAATTATATGAGCTCTACCAGCAACATCCATCTGTTCAAACTGACTCAAGAAAATTAAAACCCGGCGATCTGTTCTTTGCCCTGAAAGGTGAAAATTTTAATGGTAATGCTTTTGCAAAACAAGCAACGGATATGGGAGCTGCTTATGCAGTGATCGATGAAAAGGATTTTGAAATACCCGGGAAAACTATCCTGGTAGAAAATGTTTTATTTACATTACAGGAATTGGCCAAACAGCACAGGCAACAATTCAGCATGCCATTTTTTGCCATTACAGGCAGCAACGGAAAAACAACAACCAAAGAGTTGATCCACGCCGTTCTTTCATCAACCTATAAAACTTACACAACGGAAGGGAATTTGAATAATCATATCGGTATCCCGCTTACTATTTTAAAAATTAAAAAAGATGCCGAGATAGCTGTAATTGAAATGGGCGCCAATCACCTTAGGGAAATTGAAGGTTATTGTAAATATACTTTACCGACACATGGACTCATTACCAATTGCGGTAAAGCACATCTCGAAGGTTTTGGAAGTGAAGAAAACGTTAGAAAGGCAAAAGGAGAATTATTTGATCATTTGCGCACACTTACACATGGCTATGCTTTTGTGATGTGGGATTATGACTATTTAAGAAAAATGAGCAAGGGAATAAGTGGCATTATCAAATATGGAACAGAAGAAAATGATCATATCATTGGAAAGGTTTTGCGAAATGAACCCTTTTTAGAAGTCGAAATTACACAAGGGTTGGATAATAAGATCATATCAACACAATTGATTGGTGAATATAATTTACCCAACGTACTTGCTGCCGTGACAGCAGGAAAATTCTTTGAAGTACCTGAAAATAAAATCAGGTCCGCTATTGAAAATTATACTCCTTCGAATAGTCGTTCACAATTGATCGAAAAAGGAACGAATAAAATTATTCTCGATGCTTATAATGCAAACCCTAGTAGTATGAAACTGGCGATAGAAAATTTTGTAAAGCTTCATACTGATAAAAAAGTTTTAATGCTGGGTGCAATGGCAGAGCTGGGAAAAGAAAGTTTACAGGAGCATGAATCAATTGTAAATCTTATACGTCAAAACAAATGGTATGACGTTATACTGGTGGGTGGAGATTTTTTGAAGATCAGCCATCCTTACAAAAAGTTTGTGAATAGTAAAGAAGCGGGCGAATGGCTCAGGCAGCAAAAATTTGAGAATAGTTTTTTTCTGATCAAGGGAAGCCGCAGCACACAAATGGAAAAAGTATTAGACTAGATAAATGGAATTATTAGGATATATAGCTGCAGTATTAATCGGCCTTTCGCTGGGATTGATCGGTGGCGGCGGTTCGATCCTTACCGTTCCGGTACTGGTTTACCTGTTTAAGGTTGATCCGGTACTGGCAACAACCTGGTCATTATTTATTGTAGGCGTCACAAGCCTGACCGGTGGCATACGGTCTTATGTAAAAAAGAAAGTTGATTTTAAAAGCGTTTCTGAATTTGGTTTTCCTTCCATTCTTTCAATATTCGTTACACGTCATTTTTTATTACCTGCAATACCCCCCACTGTCTTTCACTCCGGCAATTTTGTGATAACAAAGGGAGATCTCCTGATGATCATCTTTGCTGTGCTGATGCTTGTTGCTGCCGTTGTGATGATACGGAATGAATCTGACAAAGATCAAACGGCAGATACTCCCCACCATGCTAACCAACATGAAGTGTTGTATTTGATTCTATTAGGTCTCGGGGTGGGATTAATTACCGGTTTGCTGGGAGCAGGTGGTGGATTCCTTATCATTCCGGCATTGGTATTGATTGTCGGGCTGCCGATGAAAATAGCGATCGGAACTTCGCTTATAATTATCGCAATCAATTCGCTTTTTGGATTTTTATTTAGCTTAAAGAATTATGAAATGAACTGGCAGATCATTCTGCCCTTCACAATCATCGCCATTGGCGGTATATTTTTGGGAAGCCTGCTTTCTGACAAACTTCCCGGTGATAAACTTAAAAAAGGTTTTGGGTGGTTTGTTTTGATTATGGGAGCCTTTATAATTTTCAAAGAGTTATTCCAGAAATAAGAGACATACCGAATTTTTTTCTTTAATACCTTTAAGAAAATATTTTCTTCATGAATTTCATTGATTGGATCCGGCAACCGTGGCCCTGGTATGTAGCCGGACCATTAATCGGGCTTACTGTTCCTGCCTTGCTGTTGTTAGGTAATAAACCGTTCGGCATTTCTTCTTCACTGCGGCATATATGTGCTGCTTGTTTTCCGGCCAATACTCCTTTTTTTAAGTATGACTGGAAAAAAGAAGTATGGAATTTATTTTTCGTTACGGGAATTGTGATAGGAGCCATTATTACTGTTACTCTTTTATCTAATCATGCTCCTGTTGTCATTCATCCTAAACTTTCTGCAGAGTTAGCGAGTGTAGGTGTCGTGAATACAGAAGGACTGGTACCAAAAGATTTATTTAACTGGGAATCTCTTTTAACCGTAAGAGGATTTATTCTAATGGTCATTGGTGGTTTTTTAGTTGGCTTCGGAACACGGTATGCCGGCGGTTGTACAAGTGGTCATGCTATTATGGGGATTAGTAATCTGCAACTCCCTTCTGTGATCGCAACCTGCTGTTTCATGATTGGAGGTTTCATTATTGCCAATCTTGTTCTTCCATTTATTTTAAAACTCTGATGATCATGGAAACAAAAGAATTAGCTCCGGAAAAAATAAAGGTTAAGCAGGTCGATACAAATACCGACTTCGAGGTGCATTCAGACCATGCGATGTGTGTCAATAATTCTAAATTAGATAAACCACTCTGGTCAAATATCAAATTTGCTTTTGCCGGTATCTTGTTCGGTATTCTGCTTGTTAAATCAGAAGTCATATCATGGTTCCGAATACAGGAAATGTTTCGCCTGCAAAGTTTTCATATGTATGGAGTGATCGGCTCAGCCATTGCAGTCGGAATGATAAGTATTTTTCTTATAAAAAAATTCAACATTAAAACAATAGATGGTGAGCAGGTAAAGATCGAACCAAAGAAATTTAATAAAGGACAGGTATATGGAGGATTGTTATTTGGTTTTGGATGGGCCCTGACAGGTGCTTGTCCGGGGCCGTTATTTGCACAAATCGGAACGGGCGCAACGGTGATAATAGTAACTTTATTTTTTGCAATCGCAGGCACATGGGTATATGGAAAATTAAGACCGCATCTGCCTCATTAATGAAGGATCAATGAATTTTATTAAATCAAATTGGCTACCGGTTATATTAGGAATAATCATCACTGTATGGATATTATCAATGGTGAGTTATTCATCTAATAATAATACTACCATTAGTGCTAAAGACAGTTCTGCCTGGGTAGGTGCAGGTAAATATCAAATACCCGATTCTGATTCAGGAAAATTGATCGCTTATGGAAGAGATCTTATTGAAAATACTTCAAAATACCTGGGACCAAACGGTTCCGTTTCTCAACTAACAAATGGCATGAATTGTCAGAATTGTCATTTGAATGCAGGCACTCTTCCATGGGGAAATAATTATGGAGCCGTGTCATCCACGTATCCCCAATTCAGAGGAAGAAGCGGGACGATTGAAACCATTCCAAAAAGAGTGAATGATTGCTTACAAAGAAGCCTGAATGGAAATGCGATCGATAGTAATAGCAGGGAAATGCAAGCTATTATCGCCTACATGCATTGGTTGGGACATGACGTACCTAAAAAAACAAAACCTAAAGGAAGTGGTATTATGGATATCCCCTTTCTTGATCGTGCAGCTGATCCCGAAAAAGGAAAAGCAATTTATAAGAATAAATGCCAGCGATGTCACGGAACAGATGGCCAGGGACAAAAAAATGCTGATGCCTTAAGCTATATTTATCCTCCTTTATGGGGCAATAACAGTTATACAACTGCAGCCGGTTTATATCGCCTGTCCCGGTTTTCGGGATATGTAAAAAATAATATGCCTTTTGGTGAAGTAAGTTATCATTCACCCTTATTATCAAATGAAGAAGCATGGGATGTTGCTGCATTTGTGAACTCGCAACCGAGACCGGTAAAAACATTTAAAGAAGACTGGCCGGATATTTCATTAAAACCGATCGATCATCCTTTTGGACCTTTTGCAGATTCGTTTAGCGAAAACCAGCACAAGTATGGACCTTTTGCACCTATAAAAAAAGCAAAAGAAGAAATAAGTAAAAGCAAAAAATAAAAATGCAATGTCTGAAAAACCTGAACACTTACATAACTGTACCTGTGGATGCCAAACGGATGTAACGAATGCGCCAATCAATGATGGCCGGCGTGATTTTTTTAAAAATGCAACTGCTTTAACTGCAGGCGCACTTCTTCCATCTGCTGTTGCGATGGCATCACAGGGAGATGCTTATAATGAAAATGAAATACAAAAAAACAAAGCTGTACAAAATGGCAAGGCCCAGGTGCTATCATTGCTTCATACAAGTGATATACATGCTCAACTCAATACACATGATGAGTTTTTCTTTGAAAATGGAAGACCCGTTTACAAAAAACGGGGCGGTTTTGCCGTGTTAAAAACAATGCTTAAAAGTTTAAAAGCTCAAAATCCAAACAACACATTAATAATTGATGGCGGTGATTGCTTCCAGGGCGGTGGCGTCGCTGCATTAACACAAGGCAAAGGGATTGTGCCATTAGTAAATGATATTGGTTACGACCTGATTTTGCCGGGTAACTGGGAAGTGGTCTATAAAAAAGAAATTATGTGGCATGACCTGGGAGGTTATAATTCAAATAAGATCTGTGCAAACATGTTTCATGACACCGCAGACGAATTTAATAATGACTTGATCTTTCCTCCTTATTGGATAAAAATGATCGCTGGTGTTAAGATCGGTTTTATCGGCTACAATGATCCCCTCACGCCACGAAGACAATCACCTGCTTACAGTAAAGGGATAACATTTACAAAGCCTGAATTGAATGTTGCCAAATATGTAAAGCTCCTGCGGGAATATGAACAATGTGCAATGATTTTCCTGGTTACGCATATGGGATTGGCACAGCAGGTTGATCTTGCCAATAAACCAGAGGTCCGGGGCGTTGATTATATATTAGGGGCTGATACGCATGAAAGAATTCGAAAACCAATTGCAGGCAAATATGCAAAAGTGACTGAACCCGGAGCTTTCGGTTCATTCGTTGCCAAACTGGATGTTGTGATTGAAAACGGAAAAGTAAAAGATAGTAATTATCAATTGTTAGATGTAGATCCGGAAAAATATAAGCCGGATGCCGGGATGATTGCCTTAGTAGAAAAAATAGGAGAACCTTATAAAAAAGAGCTGGATAAAGTCATCGGCAAAACAAAAACAAACCTGGTAAGATATTATGTGATCGAGAACCCCATGGACAATATGCTTACCGATGCACTCATGTGGAAGTTTAGAGAAAAAGGTATTGACATTGTATTGAGCAATGGTTTTCGTTTTTGTCCACCGCTGGTAACGAATAAAGCTACAGGCACAGCTGATATCACCAATGATTTTTTATGGAGCATGTTCCCGGTAGATAGTGAAGTAAAAATAGCGGAAGCAACCGGGAAACAAATATGGGATTGGCTGGAAAAAGAATTACATAATGTTTTCTCAAAAAATCCGGCCGATCGTTTTGGCGGCTGGGTTGTTCGTTTTAAAGGAATGGAAATAAATTTTACATCGAAAAATGAGCTGGGTAAAAGATTGAATTGGGTGAAGCTAAAAGGCGGACCTATCGATTTGAAACAGACCTATACCATTCTTGCCTGTGAACGAGAGGGTGACCCCGATGATACATTATGCAGAATGGAAAAAGTTTCGAATCCCCGAAAGCCCGGGTATTTCATGCATGATGTCGTTCGTGAATACCTTGCCGCAAATTCACCCGTAGCGCCGGTAGTTGAAGGCCGTGCGACTGCTACCGATGCGCCTGCTACATTATTATCACAGATGGATGGCTACGATTATGAATTTCGTTAATAAAAAAACTATGAATAAAATTTTTATTGCTGTTATATTTTTAACAGCAGCTATTACCGCAAAAGCACAATCTGAACAGCAAAAGATCGTCTATGATCTTAATAGCAATGACACGGTTGTTCAAAGTACAGTATTGAGACAATTTACGAATGTATTAAAAGCTGCTCCTGATACTGAGCTGGAGCTTGTTTGTCACGGCCAGGCCATTTACATGTTTGTCAAAGACAAATTGTATTTCGAAGAAAAAATAAAAGAATTAAAGGCAAAAGGTAAAGTAAGCTTTAAGGTATGTGCAAATTCTTTGAAAAGAATGAATGTAGATCAATCCAACGTTAGTGATCTGGCGGATATTGTTCCGGTGGCGGTCCTTGAATTAGCAGCTAAACAAAAACAGGGTTGGAGTTATATAAAGGCAGGCAACTAAATATAGTGCCTGCCTTTAATATTTTTAGCCTGCAAAAATGTATCCGCAACCATGATCCTGGGCCCGGCCCAATGCCCATACACCAGATGGCACCGGTTGTATACCCGGCAGAATAGCATCCATAAAATCCTTTTTCACATCTTCATGTTTCATTTTCATTGATTCGGCAATTACTGCGCTATACACATTGATGGCAGCGGAACAAACGCAAAACTTAACACCATTGGCCTGCAATTGATCGATACCAATAAACAATTCTCCTATACCTGGCATTTTAAATGCTCCCGGTTTTGGCTTCCAGAAAGGATTTCGTGTAGCAGGTTGTTTTGTTTCAGGATCATTTGCTTCAAATGTTTTACCCAATGGATATTTTTGCCACAGTTTGTCGTCCATCGCATAACCAATGGATGAATGTCTTAAAACCACAACTACACTTACGTCCTGATCCTTTACGCCGGTAGCTTCATTCGTTAATAAAAAAACACGGGGCCATGCAAATGGAAAAACTTCATGTGGACGCGGCGAATCAAATACGATGCGATGCTTTCCGGTTAATTTCTTAAACATTTCCTCTGGATCATCAGAGGTTCCATTCGTTTCAAAGTTTTCGTTTGCAAAGCTGGTAATAGGAGCAGCCATACTTGTAATACCAGCTGCAGCTCCCGCTGCAATTGCTCCGATAAAATTTCTGCGGCTGGGTGAAGATTTAGACTCGTTGGAGTTCATAAAAAAGAGGTTTAGATTAGATGATAGGTACAATGACCGGATAAGCTACGAAAAATTATTATTCGGAAAGTTTTTATGTTGAAGAATTCGTAATTTCTCTGTCAAATTAACCTATATTAATAACGACAACAGCCTGATATTCTTTTGTAAATACAGGCAGCCGCACCCTAAAGCTGAGTGGTTTTTTCATTTTCTTGTATTGGGACATCCCGTTTAAATTATGATCAGTTTAAGGCCCTTAAATATTTTACCTAATTTTAAAAGTGACTACAGGTCACTTTCTATTTCCCATGCAATCACAGAACCGGCAACTGGCTGCTATACTTTTCACCGATATTGTTGGTTATACTGCCATGATGCAAAAAAATGAACCGGTCGCTGTTGCCATGGTGAAGCATTATATCAGCATACTTAAAAAAACGGTGACTGATTATGAAGGCAAGATCCTGAATGATTACGGTGATGGCAGCCTCTGCATTTTCCCCAGTTCTATGGCGGCGTTGAAAGCAGCCATTGATATACAAAGAGAGCTTCAGAATGAACCGGCTGTTCCACTTCGTATCGGGTTACATCTTGGTGAAATATTTTTTGAAGATGAAAAAGTAATGGGCGACAGCATCAATGTCGCTTCACGTATTCAATCACTGGGGCAAGCTAATACTATCCTATTCTCCAAAGAAATTTTTGATAAAACTAAAAATCAACCGGGATTCAAGGCCGTTTCGGTGGGCAGGTTTGAGTTTAAAAATATAGACGAACCGATGGAGATTTTCGCCTTGAGCAACGAAGGATTAAAGGTGCCAAAGCGGGAAGAGATGACTGGCAAACTGAAAGAGCTGCAAAAAAGATCTTCGACAAAAATTGTTCTTACAGGGCTTGCGATTGTTTCACTGATCGCAATCTATTTTATTTTAAAAAGTTTTTCGGCTCCGCAAGGCTTCAAAGGCGAAAAGTCAATTGCAGTATTGCCCTTTGAAAATATAGAGGCTGATCCCAATGAGGAATATCTTTCTGATGGAATTACACAGGGTATTATCAGCAATCTCTCAAAAGTTGCTTCCCTGGAAAAAGTAATCGCATGGTTTTCTGTAAGAGGATTTAAAAAAACAAATAAGACGCTGAATCAAATCTCGGCCGAACTTAATGTGGCTGCGATTTTATCAGGACGAATACAAAAACATGATAATAAAATGCAGATCAGCGTTGAGTTGATAGAAGCAAGAACAAATAAACGGTTATGGGGTGATGATTTCGAATATTTAGAAAAAGATATTCTTTCCATACAGCCAACAGTGGCGAAGGAAATTGCAAATGCACTCAGCGCCACTATTACACCGGAAGAAGGAAAAAGAATCTCAAAAAACTATACCGAAAATATAGAAGCATATAAGTTATATCGTAAAGGCCGGTCCTTCTGGGACAAGCGAAGCATGGAAAGTTATGATAGTGCGGAAGCGAATTATAAAAAAGCAATTGACCTTGACCCGGATTATGCATTGGCTTATGCAGGACTTGCAGATTGCTACACCTTTAACCAAAAAGGTTTGTCACAGGTAGAAGCCATCCCCATTGCAAGAGATTATGCCACTAAGGCTTTACAATTAGATAGTAACCTGGCAGAGGCCCAAACAACGCTGGCTTTTATTCAATCGCATTTTGATTATGATTGGGCCGGAGCAAAAATCAAATTCAGGAAGATCATTAAAGAGAACCCTAATTATTCATTTGCTCATTTATATTATGGAAATGTTTTGCTTTTTACCGATGAGAAAGAATTGGGGCTTGCAGAAACACGGAAAGCATTAAGCCTTGATCCCTTATCAGCTACTTTTAATTTTGTACTGGGGCGGAATTATTATTTCGCAAGAAAATATGATTCGTCATTGGCACAGCTTCAGAAAAACATAACGCTTAATCCGAAGTTTTTCAGTTCTTATTACTTTTTGGGACTTGTTTATTTTGAAAATAAAAAATTTGATCTTGCAAATAATGCTTTTTCAAGATTGCCTGACACCCTAACTGATCAGGGCTATGGCCTTCTTACAAAATGTTATGGCTTTGCACGGAGTGGTGATATTGCAAGAGCCCATAGAATTTTTTCCCAAATTCCTGCTAATGTAGTTAAGACTTTCCCGGTTTTTATAGCATATTACTATATGGCATCGGGTGATGTTCAGAAAGCACTTGATTACCTTGAAGAAGCGAATAAGATACATACATTATATATGCTAGCCATGAAAGTTGACCCGATTTTTGATCCAATGAGAAATGAACCGCGGTTTAAAACCCTGTTGAAAAAAATGAACTTTGAATAATTTTAATACAAAAAACATTTTATGAAAAAGTTTTTTTTCTTTCTTGTCTTTTTAAATTTTTTCTCAGGCATTTCTGCACAATCAAAGTCGTATAATATAGTGTTTGATATCACAACCAGTGATACGGCAACACATGCCCGTGTGATTCGTTGGTCAAAAGGCATTCTTGAATCCCATCCCGATGCTAAAATAGAAATCGTATTCTACGGCAGGTCATTGGACATGATCGTACAGGGAAAATCCACGGTGGCTAATGATGTAATAAAACTTGCGACAGAAAAGAAAGTGGTATTTGCTGCCTGTGAACATGCCATGCAGGTGTTTAATATCAATAAAAATCAACTCCTAACGGGGGTATTAACCGTGCCGGATGCTTTATATGAACTGGTTATACGACAGGCAGAAGGCTATGGATACATAAAAGTGGTCAATTAAAATCATCTCTTATCGTGATATAAATCACAGGATAACCCCACCTATAAAAATAGTTTTACTGATCGAAAGCTATTTTTATGATTCATTATACAGTTATTATCGTTGGTGGTGGTAATGCCGGTATATCTGTCGCATCCCGGATTTTAAAAAAAAGAATAGAATTAGACCTCGCGATAATCGATCCTTCAGAAAATCATTATTACCAGCCGGCTTGGACGCTGGTTGGTGGTGGAACATTTGATATTAATAAAACTATCAAACCTGAATTGTCAGTTATTCCAGAAGGTGCTAAATGGATCAAAGATGCAGTAGTCACTTTCGAACCGGAGCAAAACTACCTGACAACAAAAAATGGCAATGCTTACTCTTATGATTATCTCATTGTGGCTCCCGGTATTCAGCTTGACTGGAATGCGGTGAAAGGTTTGAAAGACACACTTGGCAAAAATAATGTTACCAGCAACTATTCATTTGATTATGCTCCTTACACATTTGAATGTATCCGGTCAATGAAACAAGGAATGACAGCTGTATTCACCAGCCCGTCTACACCTTTAAAATGTGGTGGCGCTCCGCAAAAAATAACTTATCTCGCTGCTGACTATTTTCGTAAACATCATTTAAAAGGAAAAGTAAAAGTTGATTTTTCGACAGCAGGTAAAGTTGTTTTTGGAATAAAAAAATATGCCGTTCAATTACAAAAAGTAGTTGATAAATTAGGTGTTGAAATGCATTATCGCCATGACCTGGTCGCTATAGATGGAAATAATAAGTCAGCAACTTTTAAAGTAACAGATGAAAATGGCTATACTTCTGAAGTAACAAAGCATTTTGATATGCTGCATGTAACGCCACCGCAAAGTGCACCGGATTTTATTTCCCGGAGTCCATTAGCGAATGATAAAGGCTGGGTAGATGTTGACAAATACACATTACAGCATAAACGGTATAAAAATATTTTCGGAATTGGCGATGCCACCAGTACACCGAATGGGAAAACAGGTGCAGCGATCCGCAAGCAAGCCCCGGTCCTGGTAAAGAATTTATTCGCCTTGCTGGATGGAAAGACAATGACTGCAAAATATAATGGTTATAGCAGTTGCCCGATCGTAGTGGGTTATGGCAAATTGATCCTGGCAGAATTTGATTATGATAATAAACCTGTTGAAACATTTCCATTTGACCAAAGCAAGCCAAGATGGAGTATGTGGATCCTGAAAAAATATATTTTGCCCTGGTTATACTGGCATAAAATTCTTAAAGGCTCTGTTTGATAACGCCTGTTATTGCCCGTTTCTTCGCTGCTATTCATTTACCTTTGCAGCATGAAATGGTTGTTGCAAAATAAATTAGTTATCGCCGGAATTATTATTGGTGCCATTGGTGGTTTTATTTACTGGAATCAAATTGGGTGCAGTTCGGGCACTTGCCTGATCACATCTAAATGGCACAATAGCACCGCCTACGGCGCATTGATGGGTGGTTTGGTATTTAGTATTTTTCAAAAGCCTGTGAAGACAAAGAAAGAGAAGAAAAACGAAAATGAGTAAAGAGCAAAAATCAAGATCCTATATTTCTTCAGTCCTGGGTTGCCGTTGTCCCCGGTGCAGAGAGGGTAAATTATTTAAATATCCGCTCAATCTAAAACTGAATAATATTTTAAAGATGAATAAAGAATGCCCGGTATGCGGGCAGCCTACCGATATTGAAGTGGGATTTTATTACGGTACTTCCTTTGTGAGTTATGGATTGACTGTATTGTTAAGTGTCGTCACGTTTGTTGTTTGGTTTTTCACGATTGGCTTTTCACTTTATGATAACCGGTTTGTGTATTGGCTCATCTTTAATGCCGTATTCCTGCTTTGCCTGCAACCGTGGCTTATGCGACTCTCCCGCAGTCTTTGGATATCCTGGTTTGTAAAACATGATCCTGACTGGAAACATCATAAGATCGATGAAACCAGTTTGGAAAGAGTTGTGAAAGAAGAAATGGATAACTGGTAAAGATAGCTAAACACCAAAGGGATAAGTTTCAGGAACCTGGTGTTCATCTTGTTTTATGTGCAATGGATGTAATGCTTTTGTTTCATCCAGATAAATAAAAGAATCATAGCGCATGGGTAAAATAGTTGGAACATAATTACCATACTGTTCATACTGCGGATTATACACTACACCAATTGCCCTGTGACCGATATGATTTTCCATAAACACATCATCCATAAAATGATCCATCAATAGCAGTTTATTTTTATCGCCTGCTTCGTGTAATAAAAATTCCCAACTGCTTTTGCGTGCATCCGGCATTTCTATTACCCGCATCGGCGCACCCCAGCTACTACCTGCCATCACTGTTCCTTTGTAGGAGCCAAAACCCACAAGCACCACTCCTTTCTCATGATGTTGCATACGGGCTAACTCGCCGATATTGTACATTCCTTCATCTGCCATATCAGTAGCTCTTGCATCACCAATATGCGTATTGTGTTCCCAAACAATTGCCTTGGAATAGTTGCCATGGAATTGGAGCAGTCTATTCAGTGTATCTGCCATATGCCGGTCACGTACATTCCATGAATGCGGACCACCTGCGATCATAGCACGATAATATTTTTCCGCATTTACTGCTACCAAAGCATTTTGTTCAGTACTAAAAACATTTTCATGATCTGAATCGTATTGAGGAATCTTATGTTGAATTTCTTTTAACAGATCAATGACCTCGTTTGTACATATATCGGGAACGAACTGCGATGCCCGAGCATACGACTGACCTTCCTCTTTTCGATAGGGCTCAAAACATTCCCATGCTTCTTCCGCCACTTTCAATGCTGATGGATCCACTTTTTTCAAATAATTCATGATGGCTTCCATACTCTCCCATAAACTATAAACATCCAATCCATAAAAACCAACTTTCTCATTTATATGCTTTGTTTTATTGTGCTCATATAACCATTCAGCCAAAGCCACAATTTCCCAGTTTGCCCACATCCAGGTAGGCCAGCGATTGAATTGGTTTAAAACTTCTTTTGCATCGGTACCTGCACCCGGATAATTTTTTATGTAGCGATTCAGGCGGTAACAATCAGGCCAGTCGCCTTCTACCGCAATAAAGTTGAAGCCTTTTTCCTTGATGAGTCGTTGCGTAATATAACTGCGCCAGGTATAGTATTCATGTGTACCGTGCGATGCTTCGCCTAACATTACAATTTGCGCATCTCCTATTCTTTTCATTAACGGGCCCAGGTCATCCATCATAAATAATGGATTCGATTTTTCGCGGATAAGATTAATAGCCTCATCTTCATCCAAAACAACTTCTTTAGTAAAATACCGGCGCATAACTGAGTATTGATAATGCAGTCAGAACAAAATTGAAGCCGGAATCGATACCGGAATATTTATGTGTTGGCACAATCAAAAAGGAAGTGCCCCTATCTATCAGAGCGCTGAATCTCCGCGTAATATATTTGGGAATTGTGATTAACCCAAAAATGTATCCCGGCAGCATTGCACATAAATAGGTATTGATGTAAATAATATATTCATTAGTTTTATTAAACAATTTTATTTTAACCCGGTACTGATCAATTATGTTTTCTTTGTCTATTAATTGCCAATGAAAGAACCCGCTATCAATTCTGATGCTGACCTGATGCAGCAATTAGTACAAGGCAATAAGGAAGCTCTTGCCTCCCTGGTGAAAAAATATTACGACGATCTTTATAATTATGGCTGGCGATTTTCAAAAGATGATGCCCTGATTAAGGACTGTATACAGGAGGTTTTTATCAGCTTGTGGCAGCGAAGAGAAACAGCCGGTTCCATTTTATCACCTAAATATTATTTTTTGCGCGCCATAAAAAATAAAGTACTCAAAGCCTTGCATAAGAAGACCCGGGACGCAGAGAATGCTGCGCAAAACGAGTATGATTTCTTTTATGAATTTTCAATAGAACAGGTAATTGTCCAAAAACAGGTTTCTGAAGAAAAAGCAGAAAGACTAAAAAAAACATTGTCTCTTCTCTCCAAAAGACAGAAAGAGATCATTTATCTGAAATATTATCAACATCTTGACCATGCCCAGATCGCTGAACTAATGAATGTCAGCCGGCAATCAGTTTATAACTTACTTCACGAAGCCATCCATAAGCTAAGAAGCTTATGGCATTCAGAATTTGCACATTAATTACTGCACAAACCGTCTTTCTTTTCCTGATTTAGTGGATTTTTAAAAATTATCTTCTAAAAACCAGTAGAATATTCCGGTAACCGGAACTTATTAAAGTATAATAAACCGCAATGAAAGATTTCAGATTGTTTGATATTTCAGATTTTGTTATGGATGAGGATTTTATCCGGTGGGTTTATGAGAAAAAAAGCGCAGATGATGATTTCTGGAAAAAATGGTTGGATCAAAACCCCGGCAAGTATATGGTAGTGGCAGAAGCACGCCGGATATTAGAGTCTGTAGAAATAGAACAAAAGGTGATTACAGAGGCTGAAAAGCAATATGAAATAGAAAGATTGATGCAAACTATTTCGGCACCTTTTCAGGAACCCGAACTAAAAACCAGGGTGGTTTCTATTTTTAAAAAATGGAGATATGCTGCTGCAATCCTGTTGATCGCTCTGGCAGGGTCGACCTTTTATTTTTTAAACCGGAGTAAACAGTCTGAAAAGTTTGCTTATTCTACCATTACGATCTCAAAGCATCTTATTGAAAATATAAATACCTCTGAAAAAACTATCACACTGAAATTGCCTGATGAGAGTATTGTTGAGTTAGCGGCCAACAGCCGTATTGCGTATGCAAATAATTTCGACAGTGTTGATACACGGGATGTTTATTTATCAGGAAAAGCCTTTTTTAAAGTAACCAAAAATCCAACCCGGCCATTTCGTGTTTTCGCCAACGAGATTGTAACAAAAGTATTGGGGACCAGTTTTACTGTCCGTTCTTTCGAGAAAGACACTACTATACAGGTAACAGTAAAAACAGGAAAGGTGAGTGTATATTCTCAGTTTGCTGCCAATGCAAAAGAAACGAGTTCTAATCATCTTGGAGGAATCATCGTTACTCCAAACCAGGAATTAGTATATGAAAGATCAAAACAGGAATTTCAAAAAACTTTACTTAAAAATCCCGAAGAAATAGTGCCGGATGCAACCTATCAAAAAGAGATGTTGTATGAAGAAGCACCGCTTGAAAAAGTATTTACGCAGCTTAGCAAAATTTATGGGATCAATATTGTCTACGACAACGATCTATTAAAGAAATGCACTGTCACGGCAGACCTGAGGAATGAGCCTTTTTATACAAAACTTGAGCTTATATGCAAAGCGATAGGAGCACAATATGAAATAATAGATGGACAGGTAATTATCCAATCAAATGGTTGCGAGACGGAGTCAAATTAAGACTTTATTACGGCTTTTTTAAATCCATATCTATTGAAAATTTTGAAAAAAATTTTTTACTGTAACGCTTATACTTAACCAAAACGGTTGCCAAATGAAAAATAATAACTCCATTCCGCAGTTAGTCTCATTGTTGTTATTAATTTTCTTCGCCGGAAATGCCTACGCCGGATCCGGCATTGATGAAGAAATACTTGATAAGAAGATCAGCATTGTTGCTGAACAAAAACCGGTAAAGACTATCCTGAGTGAGATCAGTAACCTCACCGAAATAAAATTTATTTACAGCGCCCAGCGAATCCCTTCCCGCAGAAAAGTAAGTCTGCGTGTTTATGAGCAAAGAGTCGGTGATGTATTGAACATGTTACTTCAGCCTCTCGATGTATTATACTATGTTTCCGGAAGCCAGATCGTATTAATGAAAAAAGGAGAAGAAGCAAAATTCCTGGTAAAGCTGAAAGAAGATCAATCAGCAGATAAAAAAATATCAGAAAAAGAATTCTTTTACAAACCCATTACAGGTAAAGTAAGCAATAACAAGGGTGAGCCTTTGCAGGGAGTTTCAGTAGTAATAAGAGGAACAACGAAAGGGACTACAACCAATGCTACCGGCAATTTTACAATTGAAGCTGAAGCAGGCGAAACACTTGACTTCTCGATGGTAGGTTATAAAACTTTTTCTGTCAAAGTGGGACAGGAAAATACTGTGACAGTACAGCTTGAATCGGAAGTTGAAAGTATCAGTGAAGTTGTAGTTACTGGTTATGGTACGCAAAAAAAGACCAATGTAACCGGAGCCATTTCGAAAGTAAGTGGTAAAACAATTGCAGAATTGCCGGTGGTAAGCGTGCAACAGGCTCTTCAAGGCCGGGTCGCCGGCGTCCAGGTAACTAATAATGGTAGTCCCGGAACGCAGCCGATTGTGCGCATCAGAGGAATAAGCTCCATAAGTTTTGCTTCGGATCCTTTGTATGTGATAGATGGGTTCCCCACGGGTGATCTTGCTACCATTGATACAAGGGATATCGAATCAGTTGAGGTATTAAAAGATGCTTCTGCCGCTGCTATTTACGGTTCCAGGGCCACTAACGGGGTAATTATGATTACGACTAAAAAAGGTAAAAGGGATAGTAAGATACATGTCAGCCTTGATTCTTATGCAGGCACATCAAAGGTAACTGATCGAATTGATCTCCTGAATACGCAACAATTCATGCAATATGCTGTCGCATATAGAGGTAGCCAGGTACCAAGACTAACAGCCCCAATGATTAATGAACCGGTTTATACAGGCGCTTCCCAAACTTATGGTCAAACCAATACTAATTGGCAGGATGCTTATTTTAGAACAGGTGCCATCACGCAGCACAATATTGGCTTAAGCGGCGGCAATGATATTTCCCGTTTTTATGCTTCTGCTGGTTACATGGATCAAAACGGAACTACTCCTAAAACGGGTTATCGCCGTTATAATTTTCGCATCAATTC
>Ga0105249_10001069_pt1 | contig 24300 bp, 23 predicted proteins | sample KBSS44metaG_FD_81522 | JGI IMG/M metagenome (GOLD analysis project Ga0105249, IMG submission 81522) | Switchgrass rhizosphere microbial communities from Kellogg Biological Station, Michigan, USA - KBS S4-4 metaG | ecosystem: Host-associated > Plants > Roots > Rhizosphere > Soil | place...
CCTTTTGTAAATCCCTCCTCCGGCCAATAAATTTTTTTTCGATTAGTTAACATCACAACATGCTTCCCGATCTTAATTTCCGATTTTACTTTTGTAGCCATTTGTTCAATTGAGTCTATGATGCTTTTTTCTTATCAGAAAGACTGGCTCTTAGTTGTTCTGCCAGGTCCTTTGTTCTTGAATGAACTACTTTCATTGGTGTAAATGGAACTGCTTTTCCTTTTGATTTTGCTTTAATAATCTTTAATAGTTTATCACTGTAATCATCCCTGTACTTTTTTATATCAAAAGGACCCGATAGTTGACTTATAAGCGAAACTGCCATTTTCAATTCCTCGGGTTTACTTTTTACCGAAGGCAGATCCAACTCATCTGTTGAACGTATTTCTTCATCAAACCTGATGCGATTCAAAACGAGCACATCATCTTTTGCTTTAATGATACAAAGATGTTCCCTGTCACGCATTACAAATAATGCTACTCCTGCCTTTCCTGTTTTCTTAAATGCATCTCTTAATAAAGCATAGGCCCTCACACCGGCTTTCTCCGGCTGCAGATAATAGGGCTGTTCAAAATACATACTGTCAATTTCTGTTTCATCTACAAAATGCTTGATCTCGATATGTTTTGTTTTTTCCGGACCCGCCTTCTCAAAATCAGTTTTATCCAACACTACATATTTGTCATTAAGGTAATATCCGCGTACGATGTTTTCCCAGGCAACCTCTTTTCCGGTTTTTTCATTTACCCGTTTAAATCTAATATTAGAATGATCTTTTCTGTCAAGCATATCAAGATCCAATGTGCTATCCTGAACAGCACTAAACAATTTAATGGGGATGTTCACAAGACCAAAACCTAATGAACCTGTCCAAATTGCTCTCATATATTTTTTAAATTCTGGTGAGAAAAATATGCCAAATGTGTTTATCCATTGATTATCTCTCCTCCATTTGGATGAATAAATTGCCCGGTTATATAACTCGCATCATCACTTGCCAAAAAAAGATATGCCGGTGCAATTTCTGCAGGCTCACCGGCACGACCCATTGGCACATCGCTGCCAAAAACTGCCACTTTTTTTCGCGGAAAACTGGAAGCGATCAATGGCGTCCATATTGGGCCGGGTGACACTCCATTTACTCTTATTCCTTTTTTTACAAGATTTGATGAAAGACTTCTTGTAAAAGAAACAATAGCCCCTTTGGTAGCAGCATAATCAATTAAGCCGGCGCTCCCTCTATACGCAGTTACTGATGCCGTGTTAATTATGCATGAATTTTTTTTCATGTATGGAAGTGCTTCGCGGGTAAGCCAGAAAAAAGAAAAAATATTTGTTCCAAACGTTTTTAATAATTCACGGGTGGTAAGATCGTCCAAACTTTTATTTTCATAATGTAAAGCAGCATTATTCACCAATATATCGATGCGTTTGTATTCTGCAACTACTTTCTTTATCACCGTTTTGCAATGCTTTTCATTACTAAGATCGCCGGGTATAAGAAGACATTGCCTGTTATAAATCTTTTTGATAATAGCAGCCGTATCCCGGGCATCCTTATGTTCGTTAAGATATGCGATGGCTATATCAGCGCCTTCTTTTGCAAAAAGAACAGCCACTGCCTTTCCAATTCCGCTATCTGCACCTGTAATAAGGGCAATTTTATCCCTTAATTTGTTAGTGCCTGCTTTTTCGGGGTAATCAAAAACCGGTTGTGGCTTTAATTTCTTTTCACTACCTGGTCTCAGTTGGTGCTGTGGTTTTCGGAGCTGCTTTTTCTTATTTCCTTTTTGCATAGCATTTAAGCATGAAAATTTTATACCATAACTGTTTAGACATAGTGCAACAGTTTTGAATTCAAGTGATGAAAAAAATCCCTATTTAATCCTTCTCAGAAAGAATTTTCAGGGTATTTCTAAACGGCACGATTTTTCTGCTGTGACCTTCATTCCCGGAATTAAAAACTTTAGATTATGATACGCAGTACAATTATGTTTTTGATCATATCGCTGATAGCAGGGGTAATAGGATTTGGAATAGTTGGAGGAGGTGCTGCCGTGATCGCTCAAACCATTTTCTTTATTTCAATTGTGATGCTTCTTGTCTCTTTGCTTTCAAGCCCGCCACCGTCCCGAAGCATTGATACATAAAAATATTTGAATTCGAAGGGCGGTTCTAACCGGTTGTGTGTTGATACAGCCGGTTTTTTATTTAAAGCTTGCCCTACAGCAAACAAATAAGGCCATTACAAAATGTAATGACCTTATTGAAAACTACAAATAAAAGAAGCCACAAAAAATATTCGATTGCTATTCTATACTGACAAATTTTTTAATGATGAGCAGCTGCTGTATCCCGCATCATTTTTATTTTATCATGTGCTTGACGTAGCGTTGATTTCTGGCTTTCAATTGTCGCACGAACGTCTGGAGTCAGATCATCTTCCTCCAAAGCTTGTTTATAAGCTTTTTGCGCAGCGTCTTCGCCAAACTCACATGAAGCCAGAACACCTTTACGATCATCCCCGCCAAAGGTTGCTTTTACATCCATCCAGGTGCGGTAAATTTTTCCTGCTGTTGTGGTTTCGTCAGTAACATTTTTGTCACTATCACTTAATAAACTGCGTAACTCACTTGCAAATTGACGACTTTGTTGTGCCAGTTGACTAAACAATGATTGCAGGTCCTGCTCATCTGTTTGCGTTGCTGCCTTTGAATAACCGGTAACCCGGTCATTGTTGATCCTTATTAGATCTCTTAATGTTTCTGAATTTGCCATGTTGTTTAATTTTTAGATCAAATAATATTTTTTAAAGCAATGAACGAGGAATTATTTCCTCATTCATTGCCCGGGTACTTTACTATATTTCTGTTTTTTTCCATAGGTGATGATTTCTTATTAAGAGTCTTTACAATTCATTTTATAAATCACAAATAAACCTGAACTCTCATTGAAAGGAAGAAAAAAACATACCACGTTTTATAACTATGTTGAAATAAATAATCCATTTGTTGTGCCATTGGTATCACATTTGATTTTATAGTCATAAAAAATAACAAATGGAAAATGACTATAAATTAATGTTTATAAAAAATAAACTACAACAAATAAAAAGTGCAGTGATGTACGCTACAAACAGTAACATCGTAAGATTACCCAATGACATTGTAGAATTTGAGAGTGTAGACGATGATGGTTTATTGTGGTTCAGTGCTCATATTCCCAGGCATTGGGTAAAAGCCTATGAACTTCATTTTCCTGCCAAACTGATTTTTTACAAAAAAGGAGTTGATTATTATGTAGAAATTACCGGTACTGCTGTTGTTGTAAACAAACAAGATGTTATGTATGGAATAAATAACCTCGAAGGAGGAAAAATGCTGCTAAAGATGGTGCCCTATTTTATTGAGTATACTGAAACTGGTAAGAGAGAAGCAGGATTTAAAAAATTAAAAGCACAGATGTATGATGTCTTTATGAATACATTAGGGCTAAGCAGGGCAACCGAGCCACGTTTTACAGAAACCAATTGATAAATTTGATTTTATATTAACCATGTCAAAGCATTCAGAAAGGCGGGAGAGAAGCTGAACTGGCAATGAAAGAAGGAAGAATTCGCGGCGATAAAAGTGGAAAAAAATTATCAATCCTAAGTAAGCAATAGCCAATGGCTAATCGAAGCACGGCAAGAAGGGGCAAAAGTTCCCTATAAAAAATGGGAACAAAGAACAAGAAAAAGGTCTACAACACGTATGTAGGTCTCCTCTCAAAAAATCCTCCTCAACATTATAAATGAATGTACTACAAGTAAGAATGAATTTATTCTGATGAATTATACATTTGTTTCATTCTCATCTATAAAAGACTAATTTGCTGGTAAAAAGTAAGCATTTAAGGATTCGAGTTGGTTCTTGATGATAAAACAAAGTTGTAATAACACACACCAATGCCGTTAAGAAAAAAAATAAGGACAGGCTATATCATTGCTTTTGTGCTTTTAATGATCTCTTATTTTTTTATTTTTCAATCTACCTGGACTGTTCGTAGAGAATATGATCGGCTAACAAATAGCTTTGAGGCTGAAAATAGAATTGGAGAATTGAAAAATTCAATAATCGAAGTTGAAACAGGTGTACGCGGCTATTACATTACCAAAGACCGGACTTTCTTAAAGCCTTATTATGAAAGTCATAAAAACACATCGATCGTCTATAATGAGCTCAAAACATTGGAAGCAAAAAATCAAGAGCAACTCGCCAAACTTGATACGATAAAACAATTGATCGATCTTCGGCTTGCATTGATGAATACAAATATTGCAAGATTTCAACTAGCAGGAGAACAATCAACCCCGGAAATTGACCTTAACAGGCGAAGAGGTCAGGCAATATTGGATAGCATCGGGCTATATACCCAACATTTTATTACAAATGAAGAAAAACTAATGGCTGAAAGAAATAATATTCTCACAGGGTCTTTTAAAAGCACACAAGTCATAATTTTTATTTCTTTGCTCACTTCTATACTTGCAATTTTTTATTCCCTGTTTACCTATATTAAAGAAAGCACTGCCCGTGATGAATCAACCAGTAAAAATATCCAATATCAAAAAGAACTGGAAGCAAATATTGATGAATTAAAAAAAATGGATGCCGAGGTAAGGGAATTAAAAAGCATGGAAAAATTTACGGCAACCGGCCGTGTTGCAAGAACGATAGCGCATGAAGTAAGAAACCCATTAACCAATATTTCGTTAGCAGCAGAACAATTACAGGAAATGAATAGTCAGAACACTGAATCTTCTATGCTGCTTGATATGATAAGCAGGAACGCTGTTCGCATAAACCAACTTATATCTGACTTGCTAAATGCCACAAAGGTGATTGAATTGAACATCCGAAAAACCAGCATTAATAAAGTACTTGATGAAACTCTTGACCTTGCTACCGACAGGCTTGAACTTGGACAGGTAAAAGTGGAAAAAAACTATGCTGATGGGCTGGGTAATGTTGCTGTTGATGAAGAAAAGATCAAAGTTGCTTTCTTAAACATTGTAGTGAATGCGATAGAAGCAATGGAAAAGAAGAAAGGCATTCTTATACTAAGAACGAAAAAAGCCGGCGACAAATGTATAATTGAAATAGAAGACAATGGCGCTGGTATGGACGACGATACGATTCAGAAATTATTTGAGCCCTATTTTACGAATAAATCCAAAGGAAATGGATTAGGGCTTACTAACACCCAAAATATTATTATGAGTCATCGGGGAAAGATCGCAGTAAAAAGCAAGTTGGGAAAAGGAAGTCTTTTTATTGTAACATTAAATATAGAAGAATAAAAATGTGGAGTTTTTTCCCCACCTATCATTTCGATGTTTGAACAATAGAATTCAGGATGATCTCTTTTGAAAAAGGTTTTGAAATAAAATCATCTGCCCCATCAGCTGAGGCCTTCTTTCGTTCTTCATAGGAATCATGCGCTGTTATCATTATCAAATGAATAAATGGGAATTTCTCTTTCCAGCGTTTTACCTGATTAATTCCCAAGCCATCAGGCAAATGATTGTCAAGAAAAACGTAATAAAAAAAATCAGAGGACTTTAGCATTCTATCAGCCTCGGCCAGGCTTCCTGCAAATACTGTTTGTATATTTTTTTGCTTTAAAATATTGCTTAAGAGGTAGCAAATATCCGTTTCATCATCAACTATCAAAGCTCTTTTTCTTTCTGGGTCACTTAGCTTTTTAGTTTTCAGGCCGGAATCTATTTTATCATTTTTACTTTTCACTATCATCAATTCCTTTTCACGATGTAAAAAAAGGCAATTTTACTGCCAAACCCCGCCTTATGAAAATGATTTAGTAATTTAGTAAGAATAGATTTGGCATGATTTCAGTTAAATGTAGGTTGATTTAATACCAAAGTTTAAACCCCCTTCACATGGCAAAAAGAGCTCTCATTATCGATGATGATATCGATTTATGTTTACTACTTAGTCGCTTCTTAAATAAAAATGGATTTGAAACTAATTCTGCTCATTCTGGAGCAAAGGGTATTGCTTTATATGACCCCGCAAATTTTGATGTGGTGATCTCTGATTACCGGCTTGACGATATGGACGGCATTAAGCTGATCAAAGGCCTAAAGGCAAAAGATCCTCATGTTCGCATACTGGTTATTACGGGTTATTCAGATATTAAGACCGCAGTTGAAGTAATCAAATTAGGCGCTTTTGATTATATCACAAAGCCACTTATTCCTGATGAGGTCCTTTCTATTTTAAATAATCTATTAAATAAGAATGAAGAAACAACCGCAGTCGCCAACCAATCCAATGAAGCGGCAGCAAGTATAAAAAGAAAACCAAGCCTTGATTTCTATAAAGGCAAATCGCCTGCATCAGTTTTTTTGCATGAGCAGGCCAATATAATTGCGGGCACTAATTATAGTGTTTTGCTTTATGGTGAAAGTGGAACCGGTAAAGAAGTTATTGCACGTTTGATCCATGATCTCAGCGAACGTAACCATAAGCCATTTGTAGCGCTTGACTGCGGGACACTTTCAAGAGAATTGGCAGGCAGCGAACTTTTTGGTCATGTTAAAGGTTCTTTCACCGGTGCCATCCAGGATAAGGAAGGGCATTTTGAATTAGCAGAAGGGGGCACTCTGTTTTTAGACGAGGTGGGCAATCTTTCTGCAGGTGTACAGGCTGCTTTGCTCCGTGTGATACAAGAAAGAAAATTCAAACGTGTTGGTGGAAATAAGGAAACTCCTACCGATGTTCGCATTATCGTGGCTTCAAATGAAAATTTAAATGAAGCATACAGGAAAGGAAAATTCAGGGAAGACTTGTATCATCGTTTGAATGAGTTTTCAATATATCTTCCACCTCTGCGTGAAAGGCGTGAAGATATTATACCACTAGCAGAATTTTTTCTTGAAAGATCAAATGAAGAAACCAGAAAGAATATAAATGGCTTTAATGAAGATGTTCTGAATATATTCCTGGAATATTCATGGCCTGGTAACCTGAGAGAATTCAGAAACGTAGTTCGCAGGGCAGTACTGCTAACACCTGCTGATTCCAAAATCGGTGTTACATCATTGCCACAGGAAATTGTGCATCATATACCGGCTCATCATAATCACACGGCATTTGAACAATCAATCCCCCATCAATTTGAAGGATTAACAAGCCCGGAAAATTTTCCAAATAAAGATCTGTTGAAAGGCGCAGCCAGCAGGGCAGAATTTTATACTATCATGTCCGTTATGCAACAAGTAAATTTCAATAAGAAAAAAGCTGCTGAGTTATTAAAGATAGATCGCAAAACTCTTTATAATAAATTGAAAAGTTTTCAGGCTTCTCAGCAGCAGTAAAATTTAATTCCATATTTATCGAGGAAAAAATACACAATAATCTTGTGTATTTTTTTATTGTTGCTTGAATAAGTTTATTCTGAAAATAATGATACCTCATTTTTTTGGCAGCAGGAAGAAAGTATGATGGATGCCTGAACGATGCTTTTTGTGATAATAGCGGAATATTTGCAGCACTGAAAAACCCGGTTTATTTAACCGGGTTTTATTTTTATAAGTCTATTAAATAAAAGTTTCTAATAATTATGGAGCAGCATTTCCTGATTCTTTAAAAATATTTCGAACACTTTTTTTCACATTCAGATCAGTAATTCCAGCACCGTTCAACCTTTCTGTTGTCCATCCCTGCCAGATCTTTTTATCCGTATCGGCATCCATCATGGTAATCGTAATTGTCGCTTCTTTAACAGGAACCTGGTATTGCTGATAGCCCAAAAATTGTGAAGGGTAATAAATAGTCGACCATCTTCTTGTATAAGGGTTATAATAAAGCCGGCTATAAGGTTGGGAATACACCGGATCATTTTGTGTTTCCACATTTCTTTCCACCAGCACATCATAACTTATCAATACATCCGGGTTATCTGTCACCTCTCTCCACCCCCAATTACTAAGTTCCGCGTTTACTGAATTGTGAACACTTACATCTGTAAAAGCTGTAGCCCTGCCGGAAGCATCATTTTCATTTGCTTTTATGTCTACCCACATATACGTTTTATAGTTGGATAAATTGGTGTTGTTATCTTTTTCAACATACGCAGGAGAAGAACAACTATAAATAATTGCTGCTACACAGACAAGCATTCCTGCATTTATCTTTTTCATAAAATCGGTTTATAAATTAAAGACTGTTTGATGCTCGCGGTGATTTTTCTTCCACCGGTTCGCCATCATTATATTCTTCCGGATTGTCATTGCCTGGAAATTCTTCGGGATTTATAGCATCTCTTCGTTGTGGCCTGTTGCCATGTTTCTTTTTTGACCTTTCATCCTGGATATCTGGTTGATTTTGGCCAGTAGATGGAGATGTATTCGGTCGCTGTTCAGGTTCTCTTTTATTAATTGTTTTATCTGGTGGCGGATTTTTTTTATTTTCCATTGTGGTAGTTTTTATTTTTAAAAATGGTCATAGGATACAAATTGATAAAAACCTACCAATATCTTTTTTGAATTGCCTTTGCAGAATCAAGATGCATTTTTAAAGTAGGCAATGTTTTATCAGCAAAATTTTTAACATCGACATCCGATGCATTTGATCTTGTATCTTCAAACAAAGAAATTCCATCGCCATGAGCTTTTATCATCATTGATATATAATCCTTATCAAAGGCTTTTCCTGTCATTTTATCCATATCATTGTACATCTTTTGTTTATCCTCAGATATAGTTGTAGGAAGAGCCACATTACGTTGGTCTGCCAAATTTTTTATTTGCTGATTTACCGCAGTATGATCTCTTTCCAGCATTGCTGCAAAGTTTTTAACGGCATCTATTGTTGCCTTCTGTTGTGCAAGTTTAGCGGCTTGTATTTCCGCCATTCCTGAGTTAGTCACTTTTTTAAGGAACTCTGTGCTTTTCTCATCTGTTACAACATTATTATTTGTGGTAGTCACAGTTGCATCAGTAGTTGTATTTGTACTCGTGCTGGTATTTGTAGTACTTTCAGTGGTATCACTTTTATTATCATTACAAGCTAAGAGCATAAAACCTAGTGCCGGCAAAAACGCAAAAATCTTTTTCATTATAAAATCATTTGAATTAATAATTATTTCCTTCTAGGTTGCATCGGAAATCGTGCCATCAGTTGGCACAGGAAAAAAATCATTTTGCACATTACCTATACTGGCATAATTTTTTCATATTATAATCATAAGTTTCTTTTGGGGTGTTTGATTTAAATTAAAATCGGAAACGATTTTTTATTCTGAGATGATACCCATCGAACCTGAACCAGGTAATGCTGGCGCAGGGAACAAGAAACTTTAAAAGAGAGTTTCGGTTCTACCGAAGCTCTTTTTTTTAGATGTGCTAAATGTTATGTCTAAAATAAAATGGGAAATAGGTTGCTCAGGGTTTTATTACAAAGAGTGGAAGGGAATTTTTTACCCCGGATCACTTCCCCAAAAAGAGTGGTTTAAGTTTTATACCGAAAAATTTAATACCCTTGAACTTAATGTAACGTTCTATCGCTTTCCTGTTTTAAAATCATTAGAAGCTTGGTATGATACAAGCCCGGCAAATTTCAGTTTTGCTGTAAAAGTTCCCAGACTGATAACTCATTATAAAAAGTTCTCAGATTGCTCCCGGCTTATTGATGATTTTTATGGCTTGGTCAAAAAAGGATTAAAAGAGAAATTGGGGCCAGTGCTTTTTCAATTACCTCCTAAATATACTTATACAAAAGAGCGACTTGAACTAATCGTAGGAAGCATGCATAAAGAATTTAAAAATGTCATTGAGTTCAGGGATGAAAGCTGGTGGTTACCCGAAGTATTTAATAGGTTAAAAAAAGAAAAAATTATTTTTTGCGGGATTGACCATCCTGCTTTACCCAATAACCCGGTGATAACAAACAAAACCGTTTACTATCGTTTTCATGGAAGGCCACACTTATATTATTCAGCTTATAAGAAAAATGATCTAAAAATAATTGCAGATTCCTTACTTGCGAATAACAAAGTAACTGAAGCCTATATATTTTTTAATAATACAGCTACGCAAGCAGCGATAAAAAATGCTATGTCGTTAAAAAAATATATTTACGATCATTCAATTGTCGGCTAGTTATATCTTACCTGGCATCCTGAGCAAAAGAAAGTTCGTCTTTTTGTTTTGCCGCAATATTTTTTAATAATAGGTAGGTTACATCGAAAGCAGGTTTTTTTTGTATGTACAAGCCAATGTTTTTTCAGCGTAAATTCTTTTTTCCATTTTAAAAAATCAAAACTAAAATTACGGGCTTCCTTTATAGCTGAAGAAAGTTTTAAAGCCGGAATGTTCTTAATAAGGTTTTCAGGATGCAATTTTACCCGGTACAAGACTTCATTTTTAATAATATTACCAACACCGGAAAAAATTTGTTGATCAAGCAACGCATCACAGATCATAGTATTGGGAATAACTTTCAACTTCTTTCTTGCTTTTAATGGATCCCACTTATCATTTAAAACATCAGCCTGCCAGTCATATAGTTTATCAGCATCTAAAGGCAGTAATCTTACTGAACAGGCATAAAAATAAACAGCATGTTTTGAAAATATTAAAGCGAGTCTCAAACTACGTGCAGGTTTACTATTTTCATCTATGTTGTATGAACCAAACATCAATAAATGAATTCTGATAATCGCGTCTTCGGTATATATCAATAGCTGTTTTCCCCAGCAAAGGATGTCAATAATTTTTTTTCCCGCCAATTGGGCCATGTCAATTTTAGCATTCCCGAAAGCCTTTATTATTTTCTTTCCTTTAAAAAGCGGCTCAATAAGCTCTCTTAAGATAAAAATAGACGGCCCTTCCGGCATAGTCTGCGGTATTAAGATCTAAAGCGAAAAAAGTTTCGCTTTTATTTGCTGGTGCTCTTTTTTCTGCTGGAACTTCTTGTGCCTTTTTTCTTCGGCACTTTTGCGCCGGCCTTACGAGCTTCAGAAAGACCGATCGCTATTGCTTGTTTGCGGCTCGTTACCTTTTTTCCGCTGCGACCACTTTTCAATGTTCCCCTTCTCTTTTCACGCATTACTTTTTCAACTTTTTCGCCTGCTTTTTTTGAATATTTTGCCATAAAAATTGTTTTAGATTTTAAAAATGGTGGCTTGTATTTTATAGATAAGGTTTAATGGAATAATACTATAGATATTTTTTAGAAAGAGGAAGTCAACATGGAAACAGATTCCATGCTTTTTTCACTTTTCTTTTCATCTTCCTCTTCAGCTTCACAATTTATATGAGTTCTTTTTTCCTCACTTTCCTTCTTATCGCTGTTTTCATTTTATTCTTCTTTAGTAACTAATTCTCGAACACTAACTTTCGCTAAATTTTTAACTGCAGGCCCGTTCAAGACACGGCCATCATAAGAATATCGGGCACCGTGACAAGGACAATCCCATGTTAGCTCAGCATTGTTCCATTTAACCTCACATCCAACATGGGTGCATGTAGGATGTAATGCATGTATTCCGCCGCTTTCATCTTTATAGATAGCAATCTTCTCATCTTTAAACTTTACGATCTTTCCCTCACCTGTTGCGAGTTCTGCTAATTGGTGCAGATCATTGGTGGAAAACCATTTGCTCGCAAATTGCTTAACGACGTCAGCATTGTGATTGACAAAATTTGAAAAACCTGCAACAGGCTTTAACCTGTTTGGATCATAAAGATCTTTATACTGACTATCTTCATTACATATCATCTTTGTTAATAACAATGCTGCAACTGTACTATAAGGCATGCCATTTCCGCCAAAGCCAGTCGCCGTTAATATCTTACTATGTCCGGGCAGTTGTCCAATATAAGGAAGACCATCCGGTGATTCATAATATTGCGAAGACCATTTATAGGCAATTTCTTTAATCTCAAAATATCTTCTAATATGCGATTCCAATTTTAAAAAGCAATATTCCTGGTTTTCCTCATGAGCTGTTTTATGATCATTCCCCCCTACAATAAAGTATTTTTTTCCGTCAATCTTCTGCGACCGATAATAATTATAAGGTTCATACATGTCATATAAAAGATCGTCCGGGTAATGATCATTTTTTAAAATAACAGCCATTGCATAACTACGCATTGGCACACAACGGAAATGCAAAAGATTAACGCCAGGAGGAATATGGGTTGCATAAATTAAAAACTTGCCGACACATTTTCCTTTTGCTGTTTCTATAGTCACGTTTTCATTTTCATCGGCAGCAATGACACGGCATTGCTGCAATATAGTTCCTCCGGCTTTTTCAAACTCCCTTGCCAAACCATGTACATAACGAACAGGATTAAATTTTGCCTGTTCACTTACCTGCATTGCTTTTAAAAATTTAATTGGAATACTTATTTCATTAATGAACTCATTTTTAACTCCTGCATCAGTGGTTGCTTCACTGATCTTGTCGAGTTCTTCTTTTTGCTTATCGGTTTTTGCAAACAAAGTCGCAGTAGTCGTTTTGAAATCACAATCAATGCCATACCTTTCAATGGTCTCCCTGATCGTATTAACTGCTTCTTTTACCGATGCAGCAACTAATTTTGATTTTTCCTTGCTGAATTTCTTTTCAATTGTTGAGTAAGGTGTATCAAGCAAGCTGTTGATGTGCGCAGTAGTGCCACCTGTAGTGCCAAAACAAAGCTCATGAGCTTCCAGCACAAGGCAATTCATACCTGCTTTTTGCAAATGAAATGCGGTACTAATTCCGGTTATGCCCCCTCCAACAATTACAACATCATATATTACTGATGAATCTATCTTATTTGCTGACAGGTATTCATCTACACTTTCCTGCCACAAAGAAATATTACAACCATCCCTCTTTATCATAAAAGTATTTACAAAAGAGGGGGCAATTATCTTGCCACCACGAATGAAAATTAATTTGCTGAAGACAGTAATTTGTAAATTCCTATTTTACCAATTTTTGCAGATTCTTTTTTGCTATCGTTGAGTTTATAAACTTCATATCAGTGAGTTTTTTGTTCTCTGCTTTTGTATAGTTTACAAAAAACTCCAGCAGTTGCTGATTATGCTTTCGGGAAAAGTCTTTTATTTCCTTTATATGTTCAAACATGACTGAATCAACAGGCACCGCGAAATAACGGTCATTGCGTACAGATATTCCATTCTTATTTTGCTTTACCTGTAATGCACCTATTATTTTGCATGCTAATCGAACTCCGGGATATGTAATGCACTCTGTAATAACCATTGCCTCAACCGGATCACCATCTTCTGCATGAGTATTCCCAATCATTCCAAAATCATACGGAAAATACATTCCAAGCGGCAAAATTTTTTTCAGCCTATAGCACTGATTGTCCGGATCAAATACATATTTACCAGTAGTATGTCGTGGCGTTTCGATAATAACAGTAACTGAAGTCATGATAATGACGATGTGAAAAATCATGCCCATATTATAATACAAAACTCATTTCAATTTTCTATGGTAATACATCAATTTTTAAAAAGGCATTTTTTTGTAGAGACATTTCCCCAGAGTTTTGTCAAGAACGTCCAATGAATAAGCTTTTGACAAGTTCGAATTGCAAATTTTTCTATTTAGTGCATGGCATATCATTTGCCACTATTTAAAAACTTTAATTAAAAATTTTAAACCAACTAGGAAGATGAAAAAAAAATGGATAGTTATTGTTGCTAGCGGAGTTTTATTAGCCGCATGCGGGGATAACAGCACAGAAACTACCTATAACGATAAGACCACCGAGACTTCCCCAACGACCAACACAACCCCAACAGTCATTCCTGAATACAACCCTCCTGATAATGTTAGAACAGCTTTTCAGACAAAGTATCCAAGCGCTTCAGATGTAAGTTGGTCTGCATACAAACCTTATGATAGGATCAATTGGGAATGGACTGGGTGGCCTTCTATGGACTCTTCTTATTATGCAGTAAATTATAAGACAGACAACAGGAGTTTTTGGTCATGGTGGGATAAAAATAATAACTGGATTGGTTCATCATCAGTTGTAGAAGACTCAATGATGCTTCCTGATCCTGTAAAGAAAACACTTAAAAACAGTTATACTGGTTATAAAATAACATCGATAGATGAAGAAAATGATAAGAGCAAAATCGCTTATGAAATAAAACTTGAGAAGGGGGAAGCTCATGTAAGGATATTAGTTGATAAGAATGGAAAAATTTTGAAAAAGGATGCTAAGGCTTAACAAGACAATTAACTCTGTATAGCCCGTACCCTCTATTATGATCATATCTGTGAAATAAAAATTCTTATATACGCTCAGATAACCAATAAGTCCGATCGACCGGCCGCCTTCTGCGGCCGGTTCTCTTTTCTTTATTTTCCGATACAGAATTTACTGAAAATATAATCAAGCTGATCTTCATTAGTTATCTCTCCTGTTATCTCTCCGAGATAATGAAGACCTCTTCGAATATCCAGGGCCAGCAGATCGCCGGAAAGTTTTTCGTCCAGCCCCTTTTTTATATCAGCTAATGATCTCGCTACTTCTTTTAATGCATGATAGTGTCTCGCGTTGGTAACAATAGTGTCTTCTGCCTGTACTTTTCCAGAAATTACTTTATCTACCATTCGTTCTTTCAAAACTTCCAAATGTTTATGATCTTTTGCAGAAATGAATACAATATTATCAAGAAAAGAAAATTTCTCTCTTGAAATTGCCTGGTCTGTTTTATCAGTTTTGTTTGCGACGAGTAAAAAATTCAAAGCTCTTTTTTGCAGCTCTGTATACAGATCACTTATTTCTTTTATTTCTTCATCCACATCAAATAAATACAAAACAAGATCAGCGGTTTTCATTTTATCCAGACTTTTTTCCACACCCATGATTTCAATTATATCACTTGTATGCTGACGTATGCCTGCAGTATCGATCAATCGAAAAAGAATTCCATCGATATTGATGATCTCTTCGATCGTATCTCTTGTAGTTCCGGGAATATCACTTACGATGGCTCTGTCTTCCTGCAACAATGCATTCAGCAATGTCGACTTACCTGCATTTGGTTTACCAACGATCGCTACACTAACTCCATTCTTGACTACATTTCCAAGACGAAAAGAATTGATCAGTTGATCCGTTAAGTGAGTAAGCTCATTTATCAAAACATGAAATTGCTTTCTATCCGCAAACTCAACATCTTCCTGGCTGAAATCGAGTTCCAGCTCTATCAATGCAGAAAATTTTATTAATTGTTCTCTTAGCTCCTTTAACTTATTTGAAAAGCCACCTCGTATATTATGCAGCGCTGTTTTTTGTGATGCAAGTGTATTTGAGGCGATCAGATCAGCGACGGCTTCGGCCTGTGCAAGATCTAGCTTGCCCTTTAAAAAAGCTCTTTGTGTAAATTCCCCAGGCTTTGCTAATCTTGCGCCACGCTGGATGCAAGCATTTATTATTTGCTGCAAGACAAATGGAGAACCATGCCCGCTTATTTCCACCACATCTTCACCAGTATATGATCTTGGATTCTTATATAACGAAACAACGGATTCATCAAGCGCAGCTTCTTTATCTTTTATAACCCCAACATGAATTGTATGTGATGCTTGCTGCGCAAGATCTTTTGATGGAAACAGATCATTTACTATGTCAACCGCTTTTGAACCGCTAAGGCGAATAACACCTATGGCGCCAATGCCCGGCGGTGTTGCTAATGCAACAATAGTATCATCCCAACCTGTTAATTTTCCCCGCATAGCTCAAAAATAAAAATCCCCCTGCATTGAGGAGGATTTAATTATGTTTTACCAGGAAATTATTCTGCTGCTACTATAAATGTAATTGGTTGTTTACGGTATGCTTTTACGCTACGACCATTTTGAATCGCAGGTATCCAGTCTGGTCCTTTTTTAATTACTTTGATCGCCTCTTCTTCCATGCCGTGGCCATGGCTTGTCAGCGCCCTAACATCACTTATCTTTCCTTCCTTATCCACAATAAACTGGACTGTAACTGTATAAGTTCCTTCTGCTGCACCATTCTCAACTGGTACATTCGGGTCAAGGTTTCTTTCAAGGTATTTACGCCATTCTCTTTCGCCACCTTTAAAACTTGCCTCCACTTCCACTTTTTCGAAAACCTTATTTTCATCCTCATCTTTCTTTTCTTCCACAACTTGTTTTCCTTCATCAACCACTGCTGGAGCAAGACCTTCATCTTTTATACCTTCCTGGCTTTTCACGTCAATCTTAGTATCCTCTAACTCTTTCACTTCAGGTGGAATTTCCTCTTTTTTTACCTCCTCATCTTTTACAATTTTGGGAGGAGTGAACTTTGTCATTTCCACCTTTGGGGGCTCCTGTTTTGGCGGCGGTGGCGGTGGCGGCTCAGGCTTCTTCTCTTCTTCTTGTTTTAGATCCTGAAGTGTCAACTCCCGTACTTGTATTTTTCCTTCGTTTTTTTTCAATGAACTTGCAAGCAAGGAACCACCTAAGGCAAGCAACGCAACGGCAGCAGTACAAAGTAAAGCAATGGTAAGCCTTTTTTTATAGGTTTTACGCAGCTCGTATGCTCCGTAGGCCTTATTTCTGTCTTCAAAAAGAAGATCCAGAATATCACTTGACAAAATCTTATTTATTTCCATTTGCAGTTTCTTTAATAATTAGATGCGGAATATGGTGAATTCCACATTATAAGTTTATTATTTTCCCGCGGATTCCGTTGCCTTAATCAATTCCTTTTCAGTAGGAAAAAGATCAACCATGGCATACCGTTTCACATCATTGATGGCCATTTCATCCAGCATATCAACAGTATTTTTATATGTAGCCTCGTCACCAGGCTTTATAACAACCACCAGATCTTTATCAAGACAAGATTTTTTATCGCCACCATTTTTGGCCCATATTTTTTCACATCCCGCATCATGCTGATGATTATCAATTACCCATTTTTTCTTTCTAATGATTACTGATCTGATAGATAATACGGAATCGCCCGGGCCGCGTATTATTGAATTAGGTGAAAAAGTCGCTTGCTTAAAATTTGAAGCATCATTAGCTAACTCACCCTCGTAATAATATATATGATTATCTTTTCCAAGCATAATCGTAAGGGCTCCTGATGCTTTTGCTTTATTCAGATCTTCATCTTTATCAGTATCCTTCGGCATATACAATTCCATAGTAGTCGGACTACTCATGGTTGTGGTAAAAATGAAAAATGTAATAAGCAAGAAACCAAGATCAACCATTGGCGTCATATCAACACGGGTAGAAAGTTTTTTAGCTTTCTTTACTCCCGGTCCTTTTTTATGACCGCCACCACCACCTTCATCTATACTTGCCATAATTCAAATTTTAAAAATTAATAAATTTATTTACCAGCTTTTTGTTTACGTCTAATTATATCAAGTTCTGAGCCAGCTGGTGCATCCTCTAACATAGTGATCATTTGAAATTTAAAAATATCATTCTTTTTGAATGCATTCAGCACTTGCTTAAAAGCCGGATATTTTGCACTATTATCTCCTTTTATCAGGTATTGCAATTTTTTGCCGGTAAATGTTCCAACAGCGTCCCTGATCCAATAATACAATTCGCCACCAAGGGTGTCCAAAGGAATTCCGGGCTGTTTGAAATTTTTCTGATCTTCGACCGGGATGGCTAATAATTGTTTTAAACCACTAAAGGGAACTCCTACTGACGGTGTTCTCGCAAAATTCTGCATTTCCGCTTCGGTCAACCCCAAGGTCCTTGTTTCATTTATGTGTTTTATAACATTATATTTTATCGTACGATCTTTTTCTGATAAAACACTAAAAAAGACCCGTCCTGTGCTGTCAAATGTGACTTGTAACGCGTCATTGTCAGGCAGATCCTTAGTTGAAACAGAATTTGGTGTCTTAATTTCGACAGGCTCCTCGGGCTTGAACTTAGTAGCCATGATGAAAAATGTAAGGATCAGAAAAGCAACATCCACAAAAGGAGTCATATCAACAAATGTGCTCTTCCTGGGTATTTTAACACTGGGCATGTTTAAAATAATTTAGTATTGAGATTCAACGTTTCATGTTTTCCATAAAAGCAATTGTCTCTTATTTGTAAAGAGAAGCAAAGCTTTGAGTAAGAGTGAAACCAGATTCGTCAATACCGTAAGTGATAGAATCGATCTTGGTTGTAAAAATATTATACATAATAAGTGCAAACGCAGATGTACCGATACCTAAGGCCGTATTATAAAGGGCCTCAGATATTCCAATGGCAAGAGCTCCAGCTGCTGCACCGCCGCCACCACCTTCAGATCCTAAGGCAGAGAAAGAACGGATCATTCCCATTACTGTACCAAGAAGGGCTACCAATGTACCAACCGATGTGATCGTTGACAGAAATACAAGATTTTTTTGAAGCATTGGCAATTCCAGCGCAGTCGCTTCTTCCACTTCTTTTTGAATTGCGATAACTTTCTGATCTGTGTTTAGTTCATTGTTTGTTGTCATTTCTTTATAACGACGCAAACCTGCACGCATTACATTAGCAACTGAACCACGTTGTTTATCACATTCTGCCATAGCAGCATCTACATTTCTGTTTGCAAGATGATATTGCACTTTGCGAATAAAGTCAGCTATTGAACCGCTACCTAAGGCCTTACTTATAGTAAGCAATCTTTCAATTGAAAAAGTAATAACCATTAAAAACATACCAATAAGAATTGGAATGATAATTCCTCCCATGTAAATACCACTCATTGCACCTTTGGGCTTGTCATGTTTTGGCCAGAAGCCACCATTGTTATCGGGCTGATTAAATCCATTCGGATCTCCAAGAATAAAACGCCAGATGAGATAACCGGCAATAAGACAAATAATCGGGGCAAGCCATGAAATGGCGTTACTGCTTTTTTTCGCTTGTACTGAAGTTGCTTTCACACTTGCTGGTGCAGTCGGTTTTGTTTCAGCCATGATCTTAGTTTTTAGTGTTTAAATTTTTAAAAAAGATTTCTGAGTTTTTTTCAAGGACACAATTCTAAGGAAAAAAAAATTAAATGCTTCAAATGCGCCTGCAAAAATTTTAACCAGAGCGTTACAAGTTAATGATTTTTTAATCCGGAACAAGAAGCTGTTATATTTTTTAGCTAGCCAAACAAGGGTTAGTCTGAGGACTGCCGATAACAGTAAACTGCTGCTTGCTAATGATTGGCATTATTCATACCGAAGTGCCTCAATGGGGTTTAGCCTGCCGGCTTTTAACGCCGGATATAGCCCCGCCAATAAACCAGTGACCGAACAAATAGCAATTGCTAATATCACCCAGTTCCAGGGAACAACAAAGCCTGTATTGATTGCAATGGATATAAGATTTCCAATTAAAATACCAAATATAATCCCTAGTAATGCCCCCAGCACACTAATAATAATTGACTCCATAAGAAATTGAGCCCTTACGGTCTTGCTTTTCCCTCCGATAGCTTTTACCAATCCTACTTCTTTGGTCCTTTCCGTTACTGCAACAAGCATAATATTCATTAACCCTATAGCAGCACCGATCAATGTAATAAAGCCAATTACCAGGGCTGATAAGGAGATCATGCCGAGACTGTTCATTGCCTTTTCAGCAACGCTATCATTACGATCAAGAACAAAATTGTTTTCTTCAGTCGTGGCGAGTTTTCTCACTGACCGGAAAACACCTTCTGCTTCACCCATAGCAACCTGCACTTTCTTTATATCATCAGTCATGATAGCTATCACATAGCTTATTCCTGAACTGAATTGACGGTGAACATTGGTATAACTTGTAAATATCCTGTTATCCAAACTCATCCCGAAGGAAGAGCCACGACTATCAAGAACTCCAATCACACGATAAGGAATATTTTGCACACGGATAATAGCGTTAACAGCCCTATCAGGATTATCATTAAATAATTTTTTTGCTACATCATAACCTATGATACAAACATTTCTCGCAGATTGTACATCTGCCTGGTTAAGATTCCTTCCCGATCTCAATTTGTATCCATTCAGGATCATATAATTCTCATCTCCTCCAAATAATAAAACATTGGGACTTGTTTTTCGAGCTTCGTAAGAAGCGATCGCATTTCTGGTTGCAAATACCGAAACTCCTTTTGATGAGGGAAATTTAAAATTCTGTATGAACATTTCCGCCTCTTCTTTCCTGATTATTTTACCAAGGTTCGATTTCTTTTCTTTCTTACTTCCTTTTTTTTCCTTTTTTATTTTAGAATCGCCGCCACCCCCAAAACGAATATTTCGATCTTTATAACGGATCGTAAACCCGCTGGCACCCATCGTTGAAAAGCTTTCCGTAAACTTTTGATTGATCGCTTTAATAGCAGTATTAACCACTACCAACGCAGTGATGCCTAATGCAATGATCAAAACAGTAAGCACTGTGCGAAGCATGTTACTGCGAACAGACCGGAATGCTATTGATAAAATATCGCTGAATTTCATTTGTGGAATGCAAAGTAATAAAGTCGATCAATTCAAAGTTATAGAATTTGACAACTGGTATAGCAAATAAAAAAGGGCGGTTATTAAAACCCGCCCCTTCTCAATTACCGGCAAAATTATTTTTTAGGATTCAATGCTTCATCAATTCTTTTTGCGATATCCTGCAAATGATACTTGCTCATTGGATCGGCGATTCCTGCTGCCGCTGCAGTCACTTCTGCTTTTAAAGAAGTAAGATGTGCCCTTACCAAACTTTTTATGTCAGATTTATCCGTATTTACTGATGGAGCAAAATTAAAACCACCACCACCCAGGTTTATCGTTATTTCGGATGGATTTAACAAGTTGCTTAAAACGTTCACATAAGATTTCTGAAGATTCCTGCGATAAACATCAATCGTTCTTTTAGTACTTAATTCTGACCATATTCCTTTTTTCAGATCGCTGAAAAGCTCGGTCATTTTGTAAGCGTTGTTGCCAATCGCTGTCTCCGCATTTATTAATTTATTTAAAGTGGTTGCACTAAATAAACGATTCAGTGTATTGTCTTGTATGTTTCCAATAACTGTTAATGGACTTGCACCTGTCTTTGCATAAATATCATTATTGATCAGCCAGGTTGGCGTAGTAAATAATTGCTGATTAATAAATGCAACAGCTTTGGCTTGTTTTGCTTTCGGTGTAAATTCATAAACAGGTTCTGTCTCTTCAACTACCCTCGGCGTTTTATATATTCCGCCAACATTTCTTGATACATGACCCATATAACGATTGAATTGCGTTGTGATCTGCGTATAAACATCTGAGAGATTAGTATAATCTTCATTATCCTGTTTTGTCCATTTCATTAACTCAGGAATCATTCGTTTAAGATTTTTGATCCCATATTCACTTGCTTTTACTGCGTTATCACTTAAGTCTTCTGTTTGAGAACGTGGGTCATCCTGGTTGCTTTCACCATCACCCCACCATAGACGATGGTTTTTTAATTTTTCTCTTGTCCATTCATTTAGTTTTCCTTTTTCAGCTTCAGGTGTATTGAATTCATAAAAACGCCTATAGCCCCACTCAATGGCCCACTTGTCATAGTCGCCGATGCGAGGGAATAAACCAACTGGTGTAACATTATCTTCCGGTTGCGCTACATAATTAAAACGGGCATAATCCATAATAGAAGGAGTATGTCCATTTGCTTCCACCCATGCTTTATTTCTTAAATTTTCAACCGGCACTGATGAGCTTGAACCAAAATTGTGACGCAGGCCAAGTGTATGACCAACTTCATGTGAAGAAACAAAACGGATCAATTCTCCCATCAGTTCATCAGGAAATACCATTTGTCTTGCACGTGGATCACTATTCGCAGCTTGTATCATGTACCAGTTGCGAATTAGTTCCATTACATTATGATACCAATTGATATGACTTTCCATTATCTCACCGCTGCGTGGATCTGAAATACTCGGTCCACTTGCATTGGCTATATCTGAAGGTTTATAAACAATAGCAGAATTGCGGGCATCTTCCAAACTCCATGTGCTGTCTTGCTCTTTTGTCGGCGCCGTCTTTCCAAAAATTGCATTTTTAAACCCAGCTTTTTCAAATGCAACCTGCCAGTCATTCACACCTTGTATTAAATATGGAATCCATTTTTTTGGAGTTGCCGGATCAATATAAAATATGATCGGCTTTGCAGGCTCTACCAGTTCACCTTTTTTGTATTTTTCCATGTCCTCTGGCTTTGGTTCCAACCTCCAGCGCTTTGCGAGTGTAATATCTTTCACACCTTGGGGATTTTCGTCGAAATCTGTATAACCAACCGTAAAATATCCAACCCTTGCATCAAAGAATCTTGCCTGCATTGGGGTTTTTGGAAGTAATACAAATGAACTATTCATCTCCACTGTCAGGTTACCACTTGGTTGCGGGGCACCAAATCCACCACCTCCGATTGCAGGTGCAGGTGTTCTTCCATAAGTTTTTACAGCTTTGATCTCAATATTGATTGGATAGGGCTTGACGCTTACGATATATGATTTATCAGTTTGTAATGATCCGATACGTCTTGCAGATTTTGCAGCATTGCTAAAGAAAAGAACATCATTGTCTCCATTTACAAAATCTGTAATTTCTATAACTGACGTTGCAGAATCTTTTCCGAACGCTTTTATATCAAATGAAAATGAAATAGGCTGAAGATTTGAATTTGCAACTGATGAAAACATTGGCGATGTGGAATCTTTTGCATAAACCGCATAAGATATTGTTCGTAAAAATATCCGGTTGTTAGGGCCCTTGTCAAAACGAACAACATTCTGGCCTACCTGGTCGCCACCATATCCTGTTCCCGCTTGTGTTTGAGAAAGACGATTTACAACAAGTATATCCCGCCAAAGCAAATCATTGGGAATTTCAAAATAATACTTGTCTTCTACTTTATGTACCTTGAAAAAACCATTTTTGGTAATTGCTTTGTCAGTAATGATCTCTTTGTATGGCCTGACACCAGCTGCTGGTCTTTGTCCTGATCCTGGTCCTGCGGGTCTTGTTGTATCACCTGTTGTTTGTGGTCTTACCTGTGCAATTGATAACGTACTAAGGCAAAGCATCGTGAAACCGAAAAAGATACGGCGTGTAGTTTTATACATGATGAAAAAATTTTTTTTTAAGGAAAACAAAGTTATGGGTGAAAAGTTCCTGACCAAGTTAAATACAGGAATGGCAATAATTTTCACCAAGAATTGATTTTCCACAATAATTTAATGACTAAAAATAAAACCAGCTGAATAAAAGTTGGGGAAACACACCGAGCAAAATAACCAATGCAGCGACTAAAGATATCACCCATTTAAAACTTGTACTGACTTCCATTGCCTGTGCTTCACCTTCCTTAAAATACATTGCCTGTATCACACGGAAATAATAATACACACTGATGGCCGCCATTAATACAGCAAGAATAACAAGCCAAAGAAATCCGCCGCTGCTGATTACTGCATTTATCATATAAAATTTTGCAAGAAATCCTGCTGTTAATGGAATGCCCGCTAATGATAAAAGAAAGATTACCGCAACAGCTGACAATAAAGGTTGATGTTTTGCAAAACCATTGAAGCCTTCGAAAGTATAATCCTTCATCTTGACCAAAATAGCGAAGAGGCCAATGGTAGAAAGACAATAAGCAGTAGTGTAAAGTAATATTCCTTCTATTGCAATACTGTTTAATGCAAGGATCGCCATTAGCATAAACCCTGCTTGTGCAATGCTTGAATAGGCAAGCATTCTTTTTACACTTTGCTGAAAGACTGCGGTGATATTACCAATGAATAAAGTAAGTGCTGTTATTACCGCAATCATAAATTTCCATGTATTATGAATATTCCCGAATGCATGAGAGAATAAGCGAATGAAGGCAATAAATACGGCTGCCTTCACAATTGTCGCCATAAAAGAAGTGAACACTGTAGGGGCGCCATCATAAACATCCGGCGTCCAAAAATGAAATGGAGCAGCAGAAACTTTAAATGCCATAGAAAACATCAACAATAATAAGCCAGCGATTAATAAAACACCAGGCTTTGTTTCAGGAGCAGTAATAGCGTCGATAGTAAACGACCCTGAACTACCATAAATAAGTGTGATGCCCATTAACATTAAGCCAGTGGAGAAAGCGCCAAGCAAGAAATACTTTAATGAAGCTTCATTGCTTTTTAGATTTCTTTTATCACTGCCTGTTAAAATATATAATGGTATTGAAATGATCTCAATACCTAGGAAAAGTATGAG
>Ga0105249_10001071_pt1 | contig 24282 bp, 12 predicted proteins | sample KBSS44metaG_FD_81522 | JGI IMG/M metagenome (GOLD analysis project Ga0105249, IMG submission 81522) | Switchgrass rhizosphere microbial communities from Kellogg Biological Station, Michigan, USA - KBS S4-4 metaG | ecosystem: Host-associated > Plants > Roots > Rhizosphere > Soil | place...
CAGATGGCCGATCAGATGCCACTCGGCGGCATTGCGGCCAAGCTCGAGAATTTTACCCTCAGCCTCTTGCACCTTGTTTTCGCCAAGTACTACTGCTCCCGCCACGATGGCCTCACGCAAGACCGAAGCGGGATGGGTTTTGCTTACCGCGACGAGTTTTATCCCGGCGGCATCGTGGCCAGCCCGCCGGGCAGCTGCGTCGATGCGGTTTCGAACCGCTGTCAGATTTGTTCGCAAGTCAGACACTGATTGTAATATAGCAAACTGGCGCGTTGGTTGAGTCAGTTTGCACCCCGCGGACGGGAGCGGCTAGTTCGCCTCTCTTGAATTTCCCCCGCCTAGTCGCGTATTATCAAAAGTTCGACATGTGCGGACGTGGCGGAACTGGTAGACGCGCAGGTCTCAGAAGCCTGTTGCCGCGAGGCAGTGGAAGTTCGATTCTTCTCGTCCGCACCATTTATTTATCTGCTCTTTTCAAAAATCTAGCACTCTTGCCCAGTGTGTTGAATAGTCGAAGTTGCGCTTTGAGTTGCGCTTTCGACTATTTTTCTTCTATTTCCATCGTCTTTTTATCGGTCAAGCCTGCAACTACTATTTTAGGCCAAGTGGCGTAACTTGCCAAGACATTAGTTGCGTAACTTGGGCCAGTGTTGTATTTTTATCGCGACACTGTTATGCCGACAAAGCTAATTCGTAAGCAATTCCTTCTGTCGAAGGAAGAGAACGAAAGGATAGAAAAAGAAGCGAAGTCACAGAAGCTTTCTGTTTCGAATCTCACAAGGAAACACTTTGGACTCGGCCCCTTAGCAGCTGGTGGCAATCGTGCAAAGACAAAAACCTCCAAATCGGACACCAAGGCGACTAAAAACTCAAAATTGCGCCATTCCTAGAGAACCGCGAAAAGAACGCAGCTTATCTTCATGCTATTGAAGGAATTGGTATTTTCATGAAGAACGACCTCACCTTTATCCTTAATGAAAATGGCAAAAGCCTTAAAGACAGGCTCAAGACGCTAATTCACCCTGATACCCAATTCTTTGATTGCCTTGTTGGATACTTCTATTTAAGCGGATTTCACCTCCTTTATCCCACGCTCGGAAAAACGGAAAAGATACGAATACTTGTTGGGTTGAAGACCGAAAATCAGGTTTTCGGCTTGATTGAAGAATCCAAAGCACAAAGGGACTTGGAATTTGAACCCTACGCAAAAATTAAAGAAGACGTAGAGCCAACCGTTAAGCACGAACTCGAAAACATTGAAGATAGCGAAACTGTTGAAGATGGTGTTAAAACGTTCGTTGAATGGTGCAAATCCAGAAAACTAGAAGTCCGCATTTATCCATCGCGGAACATACACGCGAAGCTTTACATCATGACCTTTTTCCACGCGGACAGGGATTTAGGTCGAGTTATTACAGGCTCCAGCAATTTTTCGCATTCTGGATTAGAGGGCAATCTTGAATTTAATGTTGAGCTTAAGAACGCGAGCGATTACAAATTTGCTCTTGATAAGTTCAACGAGCTTTGGGAACAGTCAGTTGAGGTAACGAAAGAGTATGTCGAGACCGTTACGACGAAAACTCACCTTGCTCTGTTGTCACCGAAAGAGATTTATCTCAAGTTTCTTTATGAGTACTTTCGCACCGAGCTGAACCAACCACGCGAACTAGACCAAGATTACCAGCCCGACAACTTCCTTCGTCTGCAATACCAGCATGATGCAGTTCTGACCGCGAAGCGAATTGTTGAAGAGTACAACGGTGTCTTTCTAGCTGACGTGGTCGGATTAGGCAAAACGTATATGGCGGCAATGCTTGCCCGTGAGCTAGATGGCAGAAGTCTAATAATCGCCCCGCCCGCGTTGATTGACGAAAACAATCCTGGTTCTTGGGGAAACGTCCTTCACGATTTCGGAGTTCGAGGGTTCAAGACCTATTCAATCGGAAAGCTTGACGCGATATTAAAACTTGATTTGAGTAGGTTCAAGTATGTTTTTATCGACGAGGCCCATCGTTTCCGAAACGAAGACAATGAAACGTATGCCAAGCTTCACCGCATTTGTCGAAATAAGAAGGTAATCCTCGTAACAGCGACTCCGTTCAACAATCGTCCGAACGATTTGTTAAGCCAGTTGAAGCTATTCCAGCACTCACGAAACAGCACGCTGCCGAATCTGCCGAACTTAGACAATTTCTTCCGCAATCTGAACAATCGTCTAAAACCATTCGACCGCGTCAAAGACCGCGAAGAATACTTAAAAGTGATGCGGGAAAATGCCCGCGAAGTTCGAGAGCGAATATTGAAGTATTTGATGGTTCGCCGCACTCGCACTGAAATATCTAAGTTCTACGAAGAGGATTTAGCGAAGCAAAACTTGCGGTTTCCCGAAGTGGAGGCTCCCCGTGCAGTGTTCTACGAGCTGTCACAGAGGGAGAACGAGATTTTCACTCGAACAATCGAACGTATCGCGAAACAAATCCGATACGCAAGGTATCGTCCGCTTACTTATTTGCCGAGCGAACTGGTCGATGAAAACAGCCTGGCGGCTCAGTTCAACCTAGCGGGCTTTATGAAAGTGTTGCTCGTCAAGCGGCTGGAGAGTAGCTTCGAGGCTTTCCGATTAACTCTGAAGCGGTTCATTAAAGCTTATGAGCGATTCATCGCGGCATATAAGCAGGGTTACGTTTATGTCAGTAAAAAGCGAAGCACGCTGATTTTCGAGCTAATCGAAGCAGGTGACTTTGAGGCTATCGAAGCACTTATCGAAAACGAAGAGGCTGAACGTTACGACGCGGACGATTTTAACCCGAGTTTCTCACAAGATTTACAGAACGATTTAGCGATTCTGCAAGCGATTCTGGCTGATTGGGAAACGATTGAACGAGACCCGAAGTGGGAGAAGTACCTATCACTTTTGAAAAACGACCCGATTTTTCAAAAAAACAAAATCCTTTTGTTTACCGAATCTAAAGAGACCGCCGAATATCTTAGCCTCCGAATATCGGAATCCCTTAATGAAGAGGCATTATGCTTTTCGGGAAGTTCCAAACGCAGCTTGAGGGAAGAGGTAATTGACAACTTCGATGCACGAGTCAGAAAGCCAAAGGATAAATACCGTATCTTGGTGACAACCGATTCGCTGGCTGAGGGCGTTTCCTTGCATCGCTCAAACGTTGTTATCAATTACGATATTCCTTGGAATCCGACACGGATGATGCAGCGTGTCGGACGCATTAACCGCGTAGACACCAGATTCGACCAAATCTATACATACAACTTCTTTCCGTCTGAAGAAGGCAACAATGAAATCGGCTTGCGGGAATCTGCCGAGGCGAAAATTGAAGCGTTTATTGAAATGCTCGGTGCGGACGCACGGCTATTAACCGAGAACGAAGAAATAAAATCTTTCAACCTTTTTGACCGCATTACATCAAAGGAAACGATTACAGGTGAATCAGACGCAGACGAAGACAGCGAACTGAAGTATCTCCAAATCATCCGTGACATTCAAACGAATGAAAAGGAACTGTTTGCACACATTCGTGACTTGCCAAAGAAAGCAAGAGCCGCACAGAATTCTCCGCTTCATCAGAATAAACTTCTGACATATTTTCGCCTCGGAAAACTAGATAAATTCTATCTGGCGTCCAAAGAAAGTGTTGAGTCAGATGAAATAGACTTTCTCGAAGCCGCGAAAATTCTCGAAACCGATAATGAAGAAAAACTAGCGGTTGGAAAGGATTTTTTCGAATTGCTCGAAACGAACAAAGGTCATTTGGAAGAGTCGCTTCATGCAGACCACGAAACAGTATATGCACCTACATCGAGCCGTGATGTAATCAGCAAACTTCGTCGTCGTTTGCTTGTATTCAAGGAAGACCAGATGTTGGACTTTACCGAAGACGACCAGCGACTGTGGAAAACGGTCATCCGAGATTTGCAACACGGAGCGATTGCGAAACAGACAGCAAACAAAGCATGGAAATCGGTGGAGAAGGTTAGTCAGGCTCGCGAGGTACTTGAGATTCTCAAAGGCAGTTTTTCCGCAGATGGATTTGAAGGCGAAGAAGTTCAGACCGTCGAATCACGAATTAAACTTCGGGAAGTAATTCTCTCTGAACATTTCCTATAAATCGTTGATTACAAAACGCAGCGAATATTTAACTGCTTTATGAATCCCGAACAATCCCACCAACTCGTTAAGCAAACTTTTCAGGCTGACTTTGATCGCCAGAAATTTGTCGAATTTATTGACAAGCTTCTTAAGAAAGTCGATTTCAAGAAACAGTTCATGCAAAGCGGATTGAATATCCGCCGTGCATTCATTGACAAAGTAAACAGCTTCGAGCGAGTTGGACAGTTCACGGATTCAGACGGGAAAAAGATTGACATTCTAATCGTCAATCTTAAAAAGGACTTAACCCTCGAACGCGGACGTACAGGCCTACGGAACTTTGCTGCGGATTACTTACAAAGCGATAGAGGTGTAGGAAAATCAGCCGTTCTCATCGCTTATGTTTCTAACACTCAAACTGACTGGCGGTTCTCCTACGTCACACTTGAGAAGGATTTGAAGCAGAACGAGAAAGGAACATTCAAAGAAGAAATCACAAAACTGACGCCTGCACGTCGATATTCCTTCCTCGTCGGAAAATACGAAAATAGTCACACAGCCCAAAGGCAGTTTTTTGAGCTTCTCAATAACGCAGCACCTAAGCTTCAAAGTGTCGAAGACGCGTTCAACATCGAGAAGGTCACAAAGGAATTCTTTGCCGAATACAAGTTGTTATTCGAAAAGGTTCGTAACGAGCTGGATAAACTCTGCAAGAAGAACAAAGGGGTTCGAGACGAGCTTGTCGGCAAAGGGATGTTTGCCTACGTAAAAGACGAAGACGGTAACGAACTACTAGACCGAAGCGGCAACAGGATTAAAGAACCATTCACTGATGACTTTGCAAAGAAGCTCCTTGGTCAGATTGTCTTTCTCTACTTCCTTCAAAAAAAAGGTTGGTTCGGAGTGGGGCGTAACAATCAATGGGGAACGGGTGACAAGAATTTTCTAAGAACCTTATTTTCTGAAAATGCGACTAAATCCAACTTCTTCGATTCCGTCCTCGAACCGCTTTTCTATAATGCCCTCGCGGTAAAACGCCAACACGACTGGTCAGACCGTTTCAATTGTAAAATCCCATTCTTAAACGGCGGCCTATTTGAACCGTTGAATGACTATGACTGGGTACACATCGAACTCCAGATGCCGAACGGTCTGTTTTCGAATTCGGAAGTTTCGCAGCAGGGCGATAAAGGCACGGGCATTCTCGATGTTTTTGACCGCTACAACTTCACGATTAACGAGGCCGAACCGCTCGAAGTTGAGGTTGCCGTTGACCCCGAAATGCTGGGAAAGATTTTCGAGAATTTGCTTCCTGAAAACATTCGCCATGGGAGCGGAACCTATTACACGCCTCGCGTGATTGTGGCGTATATGTGCCAACAGTCATTGACGAATTATCTAGCCAGTCAGCTGAGCGAAATTCCTCGCGAAGACATCGAGACCTTCATTCGTTTCGGTTCGCAACAACGAGATTACACCGAAGCGGGAACGCAGGCCCAGGCCGACAAATTCCTGCCACACACGATAATCGAGAACGCAGTGAACGTCGATAGACATCTTGCTGAGATTACGGTTTGCGACCCTGCAATTGGTTCGGGTGCGTTCCCTGTCGGAATGATGCTGGAAATCGTCAAGGCTCGTGAGGCACTGCAATCCGTCGAAGAAATAGGGCAAGTGTCCCAATATGAATTGAAGCGACAGACCATAGAGAATTCACTTTACGGTGTCGATATTGATGCAGGAGCAGTTGAGATAGCAAAACTGCGATTATGGCTCTCGCTTATCGTTGACGAGGCGGATTTTAAGCGAATCGAGCCTTTGCCAAATCTCGATTACAAGATTATGCAGGGTAATTCCCTTCTCGATGAGTTTCGCGGCGTTAAACTAATTGATGAAAAGCTGTTCGAACAAAAGCAGTTCGACAAAGAATCTCGACTGGCGGAAATCGAAGCCGAGGTTGCAAATCTATCGAAAGAACTTGGCAGGTCGAACGTCGGCAAGCAATCTCCGCTTTATGTATTGACCAACAAGCGGATTGCGGAGCTAAAAAAAGAAAAAGCAGCCTTGTCGGATGAGAGTTTTAATGCCATTCAAGCTGGTCTGTTTGTTCCTTTGGATGATTCACATAAGAAACTAGAAGACCTTAAGAGAAAGCATAAAGAGATTTTCGATGAAACCCGAAAGGACATAAAGGAACAACTCCGAAAAGAAGCAGAAAAGTTGGAATGGGAATTTATTGAAGCCAAACTTAGAGCCGACGGTAAGACCGATAAACTTGCTGAGCTGGAAAGTCACAGGAACGACCGACGCAAGGACTATTTTTTATGGCAGTTGAACTTTCCCGAAGTCTTTCAAAAAGGCGGGTTTGATATTGTCATTGGTAACCCACCTTATCTACGTCTTCAGGGATTGCAGCAAACCCAGCCTGAGTTTGTGCCGCGTTATATCGCAAATTACGTTTCGGCTAAAGGCAATTTCGACATTTATGCTGTGTTCATCGAACGTGGCTATAAACTTCTTTCTCCGCATGGGCAGTTTTCGTTCATAGTTCCACACAAATTCTTCAATGCGTCCTTCGGTTCGTCACTACGAAAGTTGTTGGGTGAGAAGAGGGCTATAAATCATATTGTCCGATTCGGTTCGGAACAAGTTTTCGAGAATCCAACAACTTACACGTGTCTTCTGTTTCTATCGGCATTACCAAATGAAAAATTCAGATTTGCCGATGTCTACAGCTTAGACAATCCCACGGCCGTGATGAATACAGTCGCCAGCAACCTTGAATCGGAGGCAGTGGCGAAGGCTATTCTTCGTGTTCCCGAAGGCGAACAGAAATGGGAGTTTCAAGTTGGAGGGAAAGCTAAGGTATTGGAGAAACTTAGGCAACAACGCATTACGTTAGGCGACATAACTCGCAAAATCTTTGTTGGACTTCAGACAAGTGCAGATAAGATTTACGTCTTGAGAATTATTGAGTGGAAGTCACGGCATGTCAAATGTTTTTCGAAATCTCTGAACAAAGAAATCTTAATCGAAAAGAACATAGTCAAACCGTTCCTCATGGGCAAGAACGTGCATCGGTATCAATTACCCGAAGTGGAAAACGTGGTCATTTTTCCTTACACAATCAAGAATGATAAGGCGACTCTAATGTCGCAGCAGTTTATTCGGGAGACTTTTCCACTGGCATGGAGTTACTTGCTTGCGAATAAGCCAATTCTTGAAGGACGTGAACGAGGTAAGATGAAGCATCACGGGTTCTACGCTTACATCTACCCTAAGAACCTTGCCGAATTCGACGCTGTAAAGATAATGACACCCGAAATTGCGTATGGCTCCCAGATGTCCATCGACGAGAACGGTGAACTGTATCACACAACCAAAATCTATAGTTTTGTTTTCAATCAAGGTGTGGCGGAACCCATGAAGTATTTCCTGGGCGTCCTAAATTCAAAAGTCCTTTGGTTCTTTCTGAAATCGACAGGCTACGTCCTTCGAGGAGGATATTTCACTTTCAAGACGGAGTACCTAAAGCCCTTTCCAATTCCATGCTCGTTAAGTGCCAACCCTCCTTTGCTAAAACACTCAATCGAAATTGAAGGACTGGTGAATGAGATACTCAACCTTAAGAAAACTAATTCTGAAAGTGATACCTCCAAATTAGAAGATGCCATCGACAGAAGGGTGTACCGTTTATATGGCTTAAGTGATGACGAGATAGCTATTATCGAAAGCGAAGTGTGAAAACGGTAAACAAAGCTGGAGTTGAAAGATGAAAATTCGACAAATCCTCGACAAGATTGATGAGAACCAACTCTTTGTACCTGCGTTCCAGCGTGAATACGTTTGGAAACGTCAAGATGCAAAGAACCTAATCAGTTCCCTAATCAAAGATTATCCCACAGGAACTATGCTGACTTGGGAAACGAACAACCCGCCTGAGTTAAAGGGTTCGCACAAATATCTTGAGAGTCAGGGTTCGGTCAAAATCATTCTTGATGGTCAGCAGCGAATCACGACCCTTTACATGCTAATGACTGGCAAAATCCCGCCTTACTATACCGAAAAGGAAATCGAGAACGAAATCCGCAATCTTTATGTGAATGTCGAAACGCTCGACCTTGAGTATTTCAGGAAGACATTGATGGAAAACAACCCTGTCTGGGTGCATATCACCGACATATTCAAGGGCAACGTCCGAGATAGGGACATAACGGATGAACTGGAGAAACGGAATAACAACGAACGACTGCCACGTGAACGGGAGGCGAAGATTTCCGACAGCATCCTCGCCGTGAAGAAAATCGAAGACCGTGATTTTCAGGAACAGGTGATTCCCGTCAAAGCTACCATCAAAGAAGCAATTGATATTTTCTATGTCGTTAACGCCAGTGGCGTAAATCTGACCGATGCAGAATTGGCACTGGCTCAAATATCAGGCTACTGGGCACAGGCACGTCACCTATTCAAGAACAAACTCAGAGAACTTGAGGACAAAGGCTGGGTATTCAAACTCGACTTTCTTGTCTATGCCCTTCTTGCAGTTACTCACAACGTTGGCTCGAAGATGGAAAAGCTTCACCCCGCCGACAATAAAGAGAAGCTTGTCGCAGCCTGGGAATTGTTGGATAAGAAGGTTCTGGATTATACCTGTAGCTTGCTTCAGAGTCAGGCCTATGTAGACCATACAGACGAAATCAACTCGGTCTATGCCCTTATTCCGATTATCGCTTACGTCTTTCAGAAACCAAACAACAAATTGAACGAGGAAGAAATCAAGAAAGTAATTAAGTGGTTTTATTACTCGCAGATTCGCAACCGTTACGTAAGCCAGCTTCCGCAAAAGCTTGATAAGGATTTGAGTACGATAAAAGAGAATGAAAATCCGTTTGACGCATTGCTCGGAATCATTGCGGAAGAGAGACCGCTGGAAATAAAAGCGAGCGAGTTTGTAGGTCACGACATACGGCATCCGCTCTTCAATATGATGAAGTGGTATTTCAAGAGTAGGAGTGCGGTTTGTCTCGGAACGGGTCTGAACCTTCGTCGGAATATGGGCAAAAACTACGGTCTGGAGCGTGACCATATTTTCGCATTCGCAGTATTAAGGGATTCGTCTCCGTTTGATATGGGCAACAGATTCGAGTACGCCCTTGCTCAAGAAATGACGAACCGTGCGATTCTTACGCAGACGGAGAACCGAGAAAAGTCTGCAAGGTTCGCATCCGTATACCTAAAACAAGTCAGCGAGCGATTTCCGAATGCACTAAAGCTTCAGTGCATTCCAGAAGATGAGTCACTTTGGGAAGTCGAAAACTTCAAAGACTTTCTTGAAGCACGTCGAGCAATATTGGCTGATGAGATTAACCATTTTCTAAATAACATTTCAATCCTTCCGACGGAACTGAAAGCTGACGTGGACTTAGTTGATGTCATTCAATCGGGCGAACATGGATTTCTCGAATTCAAATCAACCTTACGCTGGAATGTCCGCGAATCCAAAGTCGACAAGAAGATGGAGGAGGTCATTCTCAAGACAATTTCGGCATTCAGCAATAAGGATGGCGGAAAGTTGCTCGTCGGTGTTGATAAGGAGGGTCAGATTATCGGGCTCGACGATGACTACAACAGTCTAACTGAAGCGAACAAGGACAGCTTCGAATTGCATTTGCGGAATTTGGTCAATGCGGCATTCGGAAAGGAATTCGCTGCCTCGCACCTTGAAATAAAATTCCCCGTTGTCGATGAGAAAGAGATTTGCGAAATTGATATTCGGCAATCCAAGAATCCGATGTATCTGGAGGTCATAGACAAGAACGGAATACGCTCGAAGAAGTTCTACATCCGCAGCGGGAATTCTTCGCAGGAGCTAGATATTCAGGAATCCGCGTCATACATCAAGAATCGCTTTTAGATAATCATTTGACCTGTTGAGAAACATGAAAAGTGCCACGACGCTACCTAGAAGAATTGGCGAGAAAAACTTGGCTTCGTCTGCGATATTCCCGCGAATTCGGCATCACTCAGGGCGAGGAAACTATTACCGACCTACATCTCTTAGAATTTCGAATGAGTGGCATTTCAGACATCCAAAGAGTCGACAAATGTCCGAAGCATCTGGAAAGAACGAGAGGACTAGATTGGGAATGGATAATCGGTTCTAATCAATTTGGATGGATTAAATATGCTATTCAGGCGAAAAAACTCTCGTTGGATATAAATGACCTGACAAAAGGTAGGTACAAAAGTCTCCATCAGCCTTTCTACGACGGGAGCGGCACTACCCAACTTGAAGTTCTTAAATCGTTTGCGAGAAAGGGTAATATGACTCCCCTCTATTGTTTATACAATTATATTCAAAAACCAAGCTTCCTGCCGTATTGGAATTGCAATCAGCGTCCAATTGATGAAGAACAGCTCGGTTGCACGGTAACACCACTAAAAATTGCCGAAACTGCAATTGCGACGCGGGGAGGACGGAGGTTCGACGACCTACATCTGCATTCCGAAACTATTCCTTGGCGATGTCTCGTGTCGTGTCCAATAATTCTGGATATCTACGGAGAAAATGTGAAAAGGGTATCGAAAAAAGGCCGTCGAGATGTCTCCTCCCCAAACACCATCGCTAATGAACTGCTAGGCGACGTAGTTGTCCACAACGAGCCACTCGATACTTTGACAACGTCTTTCGATTCGGAAATTGGGCAAGGGCCAAAGAGATTGGTGGTACTAGATATTGAAAGGACAATTAGGGAACGAATCGGATAACTCAGAGCTTCCGTTAACCATTGCACAGGCCAAAACACATGATAACTTAATCAGAAATCATGAGGGCGTCCAATCTGAAATCTCAATGTCACTCTGCGGCAAGCTATTTAGAAATCGCTCATCAATCCTACCGACTCTTCCTAACGCGGACTGAAATCTCGATTCGAGCCACTCCGCACCTTTCTCTGTTAATTCGACATAGGGCTGTTGGCTCAGTGTGCGAAACGGGTTTATGTTTCTTTCCCCGTCTTCGTAGCGACTTTTAGTTGTCGGAAAACTTTCGAAATCCAGTTTCCTGACTAAGTCGTAAAGTAGTACGCAATCACCCATTGAACCATTGATGAAGACAGCATTCCTTACCCTAAGGTATATAGGCCAATCCGCTTTCCAATCCCTTTCCAAAATCTCTCTTTCGGTAGCACGGTCTCTCCCCTCAACAAATTTAATTGCTTCAGCCCTGCCAAAAATTGCATAGTCGTCGGGCCTCTCCGTCATTCGAGACAAATATACTATGTCCCCATCTTGAAACTGCCTAGGTTTTCGGGCAGCCGAGAATCCGCAAGCATAGTGACATAAAGCCCTTTCAACTTCATCTTTACTTCGATAAGTTAAGGGAACACGGTTTTTGCTAGTGCCAAAGAATTTAACGAAATAGCGTTTCGAGGTATCAATCTTCGTTTGTGATTTACCATAGTCTGGCAGGGACGTTGCAACATTGTTTGGGAAACTGACGGTGTTGAGTTTCATAGCCCACTCTTCGCATCGTTGGAGCGTTAAAGGCTCTTTGCCGATATGTCTTAGTTCTTCAAAATACGCGTGAAGTTTGTTAACGGTCTTTTGGTCATCTATCAATAATCCACATTCATAATTATTTACCAAGCCTCCACTTGTTAGATTTGCGGAGGTAACAATTGCAGACCGAGTATCGAAAAGGTAAACCTTGCTATGCAGTTCTTTTATTCCGAATACCTGAGCATCGCTCTCAACACAAAACCTCAAACCATTTAAGCTCGAAAGGTTTAACGCAAAATCGGCCAAGTTGAAACGAGTAATAAGTTCGAGGTTCGAAAAGTCAAAATTCCGTTGCAAATTTCGAACGAGCTGTTCCTTCACAAAAGGCGAGATGATTCTCAATTGGTTTGACTTTCCGACTTCCTCAAAAAAGGATTGATACCAGTTACGTAAGAAGATTTGCATTTGGTTATTCTAAGTCAATCTATTGACCAAGAAGCAGCTCGTATTTGCGATTTAAAACCCCTCTGACAGTTTTCGATAGTATTTGAAGGCCATGGGGAGGGCCGACAAATAATTTATAATATATAGGGGAATTTCACTATCACCATTTTCCTATGTCTAAAATCACTCAAATCCAAAATCGAATTAGAGAAATTAACCCCGCGACATTCCAAGTGTTGTGCGATGCATATCTTTTCAAGGCATATCAGTTTAAGGATATTAAGTCCCTCGGAACGGTGATAGGTAAGGAAAAAACAAAGACGGGAACGCCAGACTCTATATTTAAACGTCCAAACGGAGAAATCGCATTTGCAGAATATACAACTCAGGAAAACGGAGTTGTAGACAAATTCTTAGATGATTTAGCAAAGTGCCTTGACGAGAATAAAACTGGCGTACCTGTAGGGGATATTACGGTCATATTTCTCTGTCTTAACGGAAGGCTGGGTAGTGAGGATGAGAAAAGACTTCTTGATTTCTGCAAAGAAAACAGACTCCCAGTCGAAATAATAGGGGTTGATAAATTAGCTCAAGAGCTATTTTTCTATCATCAGAAAATCGCGGTCGATATCTTGAATATCGAGGTCGATTCAGGCCAGATAGTTGTCCCTGGTGACTTTTTGATTGAGTATCACAAGAATCCCTTTGCTACCCGATTGGACACAAACTTTCATTTCAGGGAAAAAGAGCTTGGTGAAATGTTAGAGTTCTTCGAAACTCAGGATGTTGTCATAGTTTCGGGAAAGGCGGGAGTCGGAAAATCTAGATTGGCACTAGAAGGTGTAAATCGGTTTCTTCAATCTCACGAATCCTACAAAGTCTACTGCGTCCTCAATAAGCAGGGAATCTCACTTTATCAAGATTTGAAAGACTATTTTGGCACGAACGGCGACTATCTATTATTTGTTGACGATGCAAATAGAGTTTCCGAATTGCAGCATATACTTCGACTTGTCGGAGATAATTCAGATTCAAAACGGATAAAAATCATTCTCTCAGTTCGTGACTACGCTCTCGACAAGGTTCTAGAACAAGCAAAAGGTTATAAGACCGCCACGGCTTCGCTTGCGCCATTTGACAATGAAACGCTCCGCAAGTTCATTTCTGACGAATTTGAAATAACTACTCCAATATATTTGGAACGCATCGAGAAGATTGCGAAGGGTAATGCTCGTATTGCAGTAATGGCGTCAATGATTGCAAAAAAAGCAAATCGCCTCGATAGCATTTTCAACGTAGAAGGAATCTACGACGAATATTTTGCGTCGATAATTCGAGACATAGACGCACTAGAAAACAAAAACATTCTTAGGGTTGCAGGGCTGGTTTCATTCTTCCGAGTGGTAAATCTTGATAACTTTGAGTTACTCGATCGCATTCAGACAGCATTTGGTATTAGTCGGAATGACTTTCTCGAATGTATTGCTCAACTTAACGAAATGGAGTTAATAGAGCTTTATGAAAATGAGGTCGCGAAAATCTCTGACCAAATTCTTGCTACATACCTATTTTATAAGACATTCTTCAAGGAAGATTTACTCTCTTTCAACTTCCTGCTGGATACATTTTTCGAAACTCATCGAACTTCAATCGTAAGCTCGTTGTATCCAAGCTTTGATGCATTCGACCAAGTCTTTCTAAGACGAAAAGTTCAGCCAGTTCTCGATAAGAAATGGGAGTCCATCCGAGGCAACGAAAACTCGGCACTGGACTTTATTGACACGTTCTTTCCCCTCAAAGAAACCGACTGCCTCTTATTTCTTCGTGAGGCAATCGAATCTCTGCAACAGGAAAGAACCAACATCGAAATCGATGAACTGCTTTCTATTAAAAATGTCGAAATCACCGACAGGTTCTTGCGGGTTTTAAGACTATTTAAGCAGGGCTCAATCGAGGCATTCAGCAACGCGGTGGACTTAGTTTTTCATCTCGTCGATAAACGACCAGGTCTGATTCGAGAAGTATTACACCTTTTCACGGACGACTGGAGTTTTGAACGTCACTCTAACTTAAACGACTATGCATTTGAGACCATTCTTGTTCGTCGGTTAATAAAGAGTGGACAAGATAGCGAAGACAAAAACGCATACGGGAAACTTTTTCTTCGAGTGGCCGAAAGCTTTTTGGGAATGCAGTTTCGCTCAAATGAAACGAGGGGGCGACAATTTGTAATTCATACCTTCGGACTGGCGGCTTGTAAAGAAATTTATGAATTGCGAAGTGAATTGTGGAATGAATTATTTCGTTTGTACGCTGAGGGGGAATTTGGCGTTGAAGTCTTGAATGTAATCTCTCGCTATTCGCGGTCGGGGCGTCTGGAACCTTACGAGAAAGTCATTATTGAGAAGGACGCGGAAATCCTCATTCCGTTTTTTCAATTACACTTAGACTCAAATGAATATTTTCATTGTCGAATTGTTCAAGAGTATGTTTTCTTCTTGGAGAATTTGGGTATTCCGTTCTATGCCGACCTTCAAAATAGATTTATATCAAAATCATATCAAATCGGAGAAATAGTATTCGATTCGAATTTCAAACTTTTCAGGGATGTTGAGTTCCGTGACCTAGAAAGAAAGAAAATAGAACTTCTCACTCCATTACTTGGCCAAGGGCAGCAAGAGGATTACAAGGAATTCTTCGATACTTGTTACAAAATCCTCAATGCAACTGACCGATTCGAATCGTTTCAATTTGAAAATCTCATCGCCGATCTTATGAATGACCTGGCCGTAAGGGACGCAACGCTTTTTGTTCGTGTTTTAGAGGACATTCTGGCTTCAGGTAACCGTCTCAATTTAGCAGGGCCAACTTCTTTTCGATTAACAAGGACTTTGTCCGATATCTTAGGTGCTAAGTCGGCCTATTCGTTTATTGAAAAGTACGAATTCAAGGGGCGATGTCTTTGGAAGTCCGCGTTTTTTTCAATACTTAATTCAGAGGAAATTGATGAATACTTCCTGAGGGAGTTGCTAGAGTTTTATCGAACGACACCGAATCTATTCACGGATTTATCCTTCTTAATACGTTTCGAGCACCTTGATGCAGAAATCGCTATCAAAGTTATTAGAATTTTGTGGGAACGAATCCAGAGCAACGAATTCTACTTCAACTTTTTCCACCTGTTTCACCGCGAGTTCAGTGAACGATTGGCCGATATATTTGAAGATGACCTTGCCTTACTAAAAGGTATTTATTTCTATCAAGCAACTCACTCACAACATGATGATTACGATATGTCCGCCTTCAAAAAAATCTTCCAGTTGGACGACGAATTTGCAATCGAATATTTAGAGCGGTTATACGAACGAAACGAATACCTATCCGACCGTGATAAAAGCGTTAATCTCTCCTTCCTCTGGGATTCGGATGATTATGACGAACGCATGAATCGGGTAATAGAATTAGGATTTCAAAAATCCTCGAATCCCCTTTTCATCTATCGCAATTATATTCAGATTTACTTCGGTAATTATGGTGAGGAACACAATCTGAAAATCAAGGCTTTCCTCTGTGATTACATTAGAAGAAATCTCGCGGACATAGACCGTCTGTCCTTTCTGTTTTACCTTATTGCGGACACTCCACATCTACAGATGCAGGTTAAAGATTTTCTTTCAACGTTTCTGGAGCATAATAAGGATTTTAGTGCTTTTACGAAATTGCGAATCGCCCCCCTTGGCGGTTCGTGGACTGGGAGTGCCGTGCCAATGTATGAAGGGCAGATAAAGTTCTTACAATCGCTGTTGATTCTTTTTCAAGACACCGACCTGCTCGAACATCGGAGTTTCATTGAGAAACAAATTGAATGGAAACGAGTTGATATTCAGGACGAGCTTCGTAGAGAATTCATCGAGGCCACGTACACGTGATGAATTGGTTGGTCGTGTCCTGTCAGGTGCGAAACTTGCCTGATGCAACATGACTATGTTGGGTTAAATGAGGAGAATGGAATGTTAACAAGCGTCTTCATTACCTATTCAGAGGTCATGGGAGAAAAACCCGATGAGGACGAAGTTTCACAGTCAATATCTTTGTTGAATAAGAAAGACACCTTCTTTCTCCTGTCAATGCTTAATAACTTTCTGGCCCTTTTCCCTCCGAATCATAATGAGCAAAAGTTTGCCGATATTCAGAGATTCTTAGCGATAAATCTATTTCGGCCAGATATCTATAACAAGGTTAGGCGATTCGTGGAGAATGTCTCGTTAGTCTCGCGACCGATTTTTCACCGCCCATCAATACTATTTTTAATGAAACGTGTGCTCTTGGAGGCAAAGGATGAAGGAGGCCTCATGCCTGGAGAAAATCACGCAGATAGACGGATTCTCGGCGAACTGTGTCTGAAGATTAGCGACCTTTTGGTAACAGATGAACAACAGGCTCGTACCGAATCGGAAAATCCGCTTGAGGAAAACGAATCTGAGCGAATTCTAAATGAACTTCTTACTCAGATGCTTCCCGTTTCGGAACTGATGAATCCTCCAGATTTCTTTGACGCATTGGCAAGAACTAATGAATATCTAAAACTGTCTCAATCGCGTTCCAAGGCGGTCTTCGATGGAGAAACAATCTCTTCATTCTTTGAATCCAAGCGAGGCATTTCACCCAAAACCTTCTTACAAATGACCTTCGGGGTCTATGGCGTACTCTTGACACATGATTTGAAGGATTTTATTGACCGACCGCAGGAATTCAATATCAGGAAGAGTATCCACTTTTCCAATGTGGACTACGACCACAATGAAGTTAGGAGCTTTTTTGTTTTAACAGCGAAGTCATACGAATCGTTAGCTCAAGCGACGAACGACAATCCACTCAAAGGAGACCTATCAGAACAGTACGACTTTACAACGTTTAGAAAATATCCCCTGTTTTATCTTAGTGACGACGTTCTTACGACCTGCGACGCGTCCTTCCTAGTAGAAAAAGCTTCATTCGGTCTTTATCATACGATTCTAAATTTATTAATCGAGAATGGACGAAATCCAGAACCATTTCTAACCGAATGGGGCTATGTGTTTGAAGCATACGTAAATCAGACTCTCAGAACTATATATCCTGAAATCAGTGGTCGATTTCACGCAAATTCTTTCTTCGATACGAAGTCAGAAAAAGAGGGATTCGATGGATTGCTTGAATACGCCAATGCATTGATTCCGATGGAGTACAAGAGCGGTTTATTAAACACAAGGGCAAAATACGGCGGCCGTGCTGAAACCCTCTTGAAAGAGATGGGGAGCAAGTTCGGGAGAACATCTAACCGTTCGGCTATTAGACAACTGGCAACGAAAATAGAACTACTTTTTCATAAAACCGAAACAGAACGACGAAAGCTTCGAGGGTTAGATTTTCCCCACGTTGTTAATATTTACCCCACCCTTATAGCTAACGAATTATCGCTCCAGTTCGGGTTGGCCCATTGGCGGTTAAGACGCTGGTTCGAGCAGGAAATAAGCGAGAGGCAAATAAGGGAATCCGTCAAGGTACATCCGTTGATGGTAATGACCATCGAAGACCTTGAGAATATTATTCCCTATTTAGAATCCGATGATTTTACTTTTTTGGAATTTGCCCAATACTATTCGCATTTGGAATATGTCCGCTTTTCTTGGTGGCTTATTCGCGAACATTGGTATGAACCAATGACAACATTGATGGAGGTCTTATCAAGATTTAGAAAAGAGAGAGGTATTGACCATCGACCAAATCAGCATGTGCAAAAAAGGACGGAAGATTTCCTCGACGAAATGTCAGCCCGCTTCGTAATCTCGGAATGTTAAACAGTTTCACTTGAGCTATCAACATTTAAAACCTTGGATGACCCTTTTAAGTTATCTCCATTGTCCATTAAAGCCTGTTGGAGCCTTTCTAGACAGTTCTGAAGGCCCTAAGTAGGCCCACCAACGAAGATTAGGGTTAAAGTCTTTTGTGTCTCATTCCAATCTTCGCAGCTTTGCCTTATCGTCAATAAGTACATCAGTACTGATTCCAGCTAAACGAGCATACCCAAGCAAAACCAAAAGTGAAGGAACTCTAGTGCCTCGCTCAAAAGCGGAAATTTGAGATTGCGTAACTTCATCCTCAATCCCCAACGAGCGAATCAACTCATTCTGGGACAACTTCAATCCAAGTCGAATAGACAATAACTTCTCGGCAAGCTTAAGGGGTTTTTTGGCGGAAATCTTGCCCATCAGGAGATTCCTCCGATAGACAAGGTTTTTGAATTCTTGACCTTGAGCCTAAGTCCATTTGGACTTACTATTGGCCTGCTTTTTGATTTCGCCGACTTTCCAATGAACTTGGAATCGGCTTTCCTCAAGCCTAGATTGTGTTTTTCTCAAGCATTAAGAATTAAACATAAATTAGTTTTGTTTTGACGAAAACGCAAGACTCTCAACTCTAAACTCAGGAGCAATAACGAAGTGACACTTATCCCATGCCCAATTTGTAAAAATGAATGCTCACCAAATGCTTCAATCTGTCCGAAGTGCGGTCAGCCGCTGCTCAGCGGAGAAACAGATTTCAAACTCTTAGACGAACCAACTTCCGAAAACAAGAAATGGAAGTTTCTCACTCTCTCGCTAGGCCTCGTTCTTCTCCTCGGAATCGCTTCCTTTGCAGCCTACAAACTTTTGACTTCGCCTGCGATTGAGCAAACCAAGATATCTCAGAAGGCGACCGATGAAGCTTTAGAAGCACTAAGAAAGGTAGACGCTGCGACGGAAGTAGGTATTAACAAACTAGATTATTCGACTTTGCTCATCAATGCCCAGGCAGTTTCAAATCACGCTAATGAAGTGCTTCCCGAAGGGAGTGTTAAAAATGGAATCAAAGCGACAATGACAAGTTACATGGACGCAAAAACGATTTGGTTTTTAATGGGCGATGATGACTCGATTTGGACTTGTGCCGAACAACCTGACAAGACAGGGCAAGCCCCAGACATGCAACGGTTTCTTGACCTTTCATGTAACCCAGAATCGGGAGCAATCGCAAAAAAATATCGTATTCCGATTCGCAGTGGCCCGACGTTCCAGATTACTGATAAAGGAAGGATAATAAAGAAAGAAGCTCTAAGTATTATTTGGCAGGCCGCAAAAGAGCAACTAAGAAAAACCACGGAAGAAGCCAAAACTCAGAGGTAAACACGGTCGTTTGCACGAATGGTGAATCTTAAAAATTAATTGTTTTTATACAAGAGCCTTGGGTTTTGTAGATTCTTTTGCTTAGTGATAATACAACTTGGGTCACGGCTCTTTCGAATAAACCTTCTCTCCGTCAATAAGAATCTCCGCATCGGCTTAATAGTGAAGAAAATCAACCGATAAGCGGTTGTTTTATACAAAGGCTTCATAATTGCAGAAATTTGCCTTACTGATAACACTCATTCCTACCATTTCAAATCGGCCCCCTAAGTACGCGTGAAAATCCAAAAATAAGAAGTTGCTCATTTGATATCGTGGTTATAGTAGAGAAGATTGAGTATGCTTCTGGAGGATTGCCAGATACTGCTAAATTTCTTGGTTTTTTTTTTTTCTCCTGTACCCCAGATTTATATATAACTTATATTAATGGCGTTGATTACTCATTTCTTCTTTAGCCGACTGAGCAATTGAGCAAGTTTTATTCTTTTAGCTCAAGCTCTATTTCGGGTTCGACTACTGACATGTTTATGGGTTCGATTTGACCAAATTTTCCGCCCAAATCGCCCTTTTCTTTTGCAAGCTTAATATACCTACCGACAGTTGCGTAGGATATTTGAATGCCTCTTTTTTCTAGGAGCATGTGGAGAGTCTTTCGACTGAGAGACTTACGAACTTCGGTTACGCAATCAACCATCTTCTGATAGTTGTCCTTTTCTTCGTTCTTGGAAACATCTTTTTCGTCAGAACCAGCACTAAACCATCGAGACTCAAAATCGAGTTCGAGGACGGTGGGTTGAAATGCTCTTCCTTTGACCTTTGCACAGGTCAATCTAACTCGCCCATCTGGGAGCTTTGATTTGTCTAAGGTAAATACTGCCCTTGCAGAAGCTCCAAACACAGACGCACCACGTCCCCAATAAGCTTTTTGTGGTGAAAATCCTTCATTAAATTTTCCTGAGTGGTGAAGAAGAATAACAGAAGAATTAGTCTTTCGTGCGAGTGTTTTCAATGGTTGAATCACTTGTTTCATTACTAACGCATTGTCATTTTCGTCATCAAGCTCAAAAAGAGCGGATAAGGTGTCGATAACAATTAAATCAGGTCGGAATTGTTCAGCTACTTTTAGAAGCTTGGCTAGGTGCTCTTCATCGGAACAATTCAAAGGCAAGCCATCTATTTCAGCCTCGCAAACGACAATAAAATTGTCACCTACCTTTCTACATTCACGCTCGGAGAGACATCTAACCATAGTATGCAAATCTCCCTGAAGTTCGGCTTTGGTTGCCTCTCCATCTACATACATAACCCTACGGGCTACGTGGCCTGCATCGAATAAGGGTTCAAAGGGGCGACCTGACGTTGCAGACAGTGCTAGGTTCAAAATGAGAGTGGATTTTCCAAGATTAGTAGACGCAATGAGTAACCCAAGCTCGCCACGTCCCAAACCAAACATTGTTCTTTCCGCAAGTGGAAATTGTTGGGTTGAGAAGTCTCGCCAAAGCTTTCCGAGTTCATTTGTGCCCTTGTCACGTTCACAAATTTTGTCCTCAATGAATTGCTCGTCCAAAACGTCAAATTCCTCACAACTTTGATAAGAATCTTCTGAATCCGCTTGAGAAGTAGATTCCACTACATCATTATCGAGGCACTCTAATTGAAAATTTGAGACATCGGTATGTTCAATATCGGTTTCGCTGAAACCTTCGCAAAGCATTAAATCATCAAGTCCTTTGCCTCTCGCTAAGTCCCAAGTCGCAACAATTGTGCGAACAGAATCCTTTTTGCGAAAGGTTTTAAGGAGTTTATTAAGTGCACCAGCTACGTGCACATTAGTTTTCCAATCCATGTCATACGCAATGATGAATTGCTTGATATTTGGAAATACTTTTAGGATTGAGTTGAAAACGGTTTCGGGATTTGATGCATTTACACCAGCTGTTGCCACGACTCCGACATGCATTCGGCTTCCAATGATATCGGCCTTTAACGCACCTTCGGTTAGATAGAGGATGCCAGACTTGTGTGCTATGTCAGGATTGACGAAATGGAGTGGTGAGCCTGAGGAAGTTCCTCCCTCCTTTCCATATGTTGACAACCAAACATATTTGTTGTCTCTAGGTTCGTCTAAACGTATTTGTAAACCGACAATTTGACCATTCTCATCTCTGTAAGGCACATAGAATCCTGGTAGCGTCATGTGTAGACACCAATTCCCGTTCTCATTGTAAAAGCCTGGCACGCCCTCAAGGTCAATTTTGGTTCCGAGCTCCTTTGCGATTCTGAATCGGTCAGAGTAATTAGGAACCGAAGCATACAGATTCTTTGCGATTTGCTCATCGCACAGACCGCGTTGATTTAAGAGGTCATTAGCGTGGGCTTCATCAAGCTTCTGTAAAGTTAGAAGGGCTGAATACGCTTTGTGAAGGCTCTCTGAAACAGCTTTCTTGTGATGGATAGCAGTTTCCTCTGACTTTCCTAAAGCGGTGCTGGTGGTGTTCGTAGTCTCCTTCATTATATGGAGGTAGCGTCCCCATGAATCGGTTCTTCCGCTTGGTGTTGCTGAACAATAGGCGAGACCTCCATCAGTAGTGGTTCCGCACTTCATTCGATTATCGCTTCCACAGAGTAAGCAACGATATTTCCCTTTTTCGAAATCGTGTTTTTTGAATTTTTCGGGTGCCTTTAGTTTCATTTTCTTTCCCTAGATTGATTCATCGCGTTCGACAATTAAGTCGTAAAACCCTGAATTATCAACCGCCCATAAAAGAGCAAAAAGCTCTGTTAAAAAACTATTTGCTTTTTCACAGTTGAAGCGTTCGGGCGAATAGAATCCATCGAGTGAGTCAGAAAGAAATGCTTCGGAATCTACATAAAGATAAATTTCAATGTCTGAATGATTAGCCGTTATGAATTGAATGGCCTTGAAGATTGAATAGTATTGGCACCAATTATTCCTCCAATGCTCACATTCACCGCAGTTGCATCCCTCCACCTTTCCACTTTGTTCTGTAATTTCGAAATGAAGTTCGTGTTTGTGACCTATCACTTGAAAATAGAACTCATCTTGATTTCTTTGTGAATTGATTGGTTTGCGTAAGATAACGTCTATCCAATCGAGGTCGTTTCCGACCATTTCGCTGATAACTTCGTCGCTAAATTTTTCAATACATGACATTGTTTTTTCCCCTTTCCTATAGGTAGGCTAAAGCGAAAGGAAGAATCAGAGACGATGCGTTCGGACAGACCTCTATCGTTCGAGATAAATCCCGCTACTCACCCTTACCTTTCTCTACCGTAACGCCTAAGTTACCGAAGTCCCCTAGGCATCGTCGGGAAGTAACAAGTCCTATTTAGTTTTTTGTTGTGAGTGAAGATTGACTCGTAGAGGGTTGGTAGAAAACCGATATCAACGCCGAGAATATTCTGGCCTGTCGTGTCTCTAAATAATGAATTTTGTGAGTGACTTCTCATTGATTTTCTCGCTACGACAGTAATAATATCAGCTTAAAAAGAGTTGTCAATAGGTTCAAAAAATAAATTTAAGCCCCTATCTATCAGTAAGATACGGGCTTTACCAACACGGTTTTTTGTGGTCTAAACGACGCCTATACTGCCTTATTGAGTAAAAGACTGTTCCAGCTGGACTGCATTCAGAATCGAAGCCGCTTGATACAAAGTTTCGTCATTTGCTGAAAGGTATCGATATGTCGTCTGTGGATTTTGGTGGGACAAAATTCGACCAACCATTTGGATAGACATTTGCCCTTTCACGAGGCGGGTGGCCGCTGTATGGCGAAGTGAGTGAATTGTAATTCCAAAAGGCCTGCCTGTCTCGATACCTGCATCAGTACAAGCATTCAAAAATGCTTTTTGAATGTATTTCATTGGGAAAACGAGTGACTCATTCCGCCCGTCCGACTTAGCCCAAAGAGCTTGTAATTCGTCGTGAACGCGGTCTGTCATCGCTACTTGACGAGTCTTAAGCGTTTTTGTGTTCAAAGCTTGGTAGGTTATTAATCGTTTCTCAAAATCTAGGTCAGAGAATTTTAGCTTGAGTGTTTCTCCCAGCCTTGCCCCCGTGTCGAGTAGGCAAATGACAAGAGGCCGTAAATGGCTTCGTCTACCAGCACATTTTTCAAGTAATTTCTTCTCTTCTTTTAGAGTAAGAATTCTTTCTCTTCGTCGCTCGGCTGAAATATCAATCAGCGGTTCACCACAGTTAATTGGGTTTCGCAAAAGCCATCCCTGACGAATCGCAATATTAAAGACTCGTCTCAAACATGAAAGTTCACGATTCATCGTTGCGACGTTTCTTTGCCGTCGATAGTGAGTTGGAACTTGTAGTCTTAGGTTTCGATAATTAAGAACGTCTCCATACGTAACTTGCGAAAGCCTCATCTTTCCGAAGAACGGGCGAAAAAGCTTTAGAAAACCCTTTACACGACCTAAATTTCTCATTCCCTCGACTTTCCGACTATCAATAAATATCGCGGGCTTCGCGTAGTGTCGTTCGTAGTAGTCAATAAGGTCATTGAATGTAAGCTTTTCGGCATCAATCGTTTGCCTTCCTCCTTTTTCCAACTTGGTTAACAATTCCTTTAGGATTTTTCTCGCGTCCGATTTGTTTTCCGCATTTCTTTGAATCGCGGTTCTTTTCCCGTTCGAGTTTTTATAACAAACCCTTGCTACCCATTTTTCATTCTTTTTGTTTTGAAATATCTGCCCAGTTCTTTCTCTCATCTTAAGCCTCATGTGTTTTGGCTCACCCACGCTTTATTAAGTTGCGTTTTCGTTGCGTGAGAACCTAAATTGAGTGCTAGAATCTGAAGAGTTTGAAAAAAAGTGTGGTGAAAAATGCCAAGTTCTTACCTTGTTTGCACTTTTTAGCAGAAGATTAGGTCTCAGAAGCCTGTTGCCGCGAGGCAGTGGAAGTTCGATTCTTCTCGTCCGCACCACATATTAAGGAGAAAGGATAAGGGATGAAGGATAAAGTTCTTTGTCCCTTTGATTTTGCCGTCG
>Ga0105249_10001073_pt1 | contig 24272 bp, 20 predicted proteins | sample KBSS44metaG_FD_81522 | JGI IMG/M metagenome (GOLD analysis project Ga0105249, IMG submission 81522) | Switchgrass rhizosphere microbial communities from Kellogg Biological Station, Michigan, USA - KBS S4-4 metaG | ecosystem: Host-associated > Plants > Roots > Rhizosphere > Soil | place...
ATCGTCCGCGCAGTCGGCGATGCACTTTTTTGAATCGGAAACGGATTTCTCTACGACGAAAGTAGACGCCGCCGAGCCGGGACAGGGGACAAGGGACAGGGGACACGATCGAGAAGATTGTTCTCGTATCCCTCCGTTCTTTTCCTGTCCCGTGTTCCGTGTCCCGTGTTCCGCGCTGCTTGACGTCGAGCGATAGATGTACTAGTATCCCAGTACACTAGTCCACCATGACGAAGCTCTTCCGTCTCGACGCCGCCTCCGGGGTGCCGTTCTACCGGCAGATCATCGAGCAGGTCTTACTCGCCGTGGCCGACGGGCGCCTGAAGGCCGGGACCCAGCTCCCGACCGTGCGGCAGCTTGCGGTCGACCTGTCGATCAACCTGAACACCGTGGCGAAGGCCTACCGGGAGATGGAGATCCGCGGCATCGTCGAGACGCAGCAGGGAACCGGGACGTTCGTGTCGACGCGGCGGGCGGACCGGCGCCCGGCCGAGCGGAAGAAGGCATTGGAGGGGCTCGTGGACCGATTCGTGGCGCTCGCGACCTCCGGCGGTTTCTCGCTGGAGGAGCTGGCAGAGGCGCTGGTCGAGCGCGCCGAAAAATCGACCGAGAAGTCGGGCAAACGTGCGTAAGAGGAGGCTGAACGAATGGTTCCAATGATCGCTATTCCGAAGAAAAAGGGGGAGGGCGCGGGCGCGACCCGGGAGGCGGAGCCCGAAAAGGCAGCGCAGAAGCGGGAGCGCAAGCGCGAGGAGGACGCCAACCTGCGCCGGCACGTCAACGGGGTCGGCGTGGCGGCCCTCGTGGTGTGCTTCCTCGGCGGCGTCTTCGCCGCGGTCGGTCTGTCCGCCCGGCCGGCAGCGTCGCTCGGAGCTTTCTTCGCCGGGCTGCTGCTCGGCGTCTTTCTGCTTTTTTCGATCAAGATCGCCCGGCAGTGGGAGCGCGCGGTCGTGCTGCGGCTCGGCCGGTTCGTGGGGCTGCGCGGCCCCGGGCCGTTCATGATCATTCCGATCCTGGAGACCGTCTCGAACCTGATCGACCAGCGCATGCGCGTCACCGACGTCACGGCCGAGTCTGCGCTCACCCGCGACACCGTCCCGGTCAACGTGGACGCGATCGTCTTCTGGACCGTGTGGGACGCCACGAAGTCCGTCCTCGAGGTCGCCGACTATTACGACGCGATCAGCCTGTCCGCCCAGACCGCTCTGCGCGAGGCGATCGGGCGGCACCTGCTGGCCGAGATGATCACGGAGCGGGAGCAGCTGGGCAAACAGCTGCAGACGATCCTCGACGAAAAGACGAATCCCTGGGGGATCACGGTGCACTCGGTCGAGATCCGCGACGTCCACATTCCCCAGGAGCTCGAGGACGCGATGAGCCGGCAGGCGCAGGCGGAGCGCGAGCGGCAGGCGCGCATCATCCTGGGGACCGCGGAGACCGAGATCGCGTCCCGGTTCGTGCAGGCCGGAGCGGAGTACGAGAACCGGCCGCTCGCCCTGCACCTGAGGGCGATGAACATGCTCTACGAGGCCATCAAGGAAAAGGGTTCGATGGTGATCGTACCGTCGAGCGCTGTCGAGACGATGGGGCTCGGAGGTCTCTCGGGCCTGACCGCCCTCGGTCGCCCGGCCGGCGAGAAGGGAGCGGACGGCTGACCGCGGACAGCTGATAGCTTTTCCCGCAAGTGCGGGCGCTCGACCTCGTCATCGTCTTCGGATATCTCGCGGGAGTCGTGGCCGCCGGCGCCTTCTTCGCGCGGCGGCAGAAGACGACCGCGCAGTACTTCCTGGGAGGGCGTCACGTCCCTTGGTGGGCGATCTCCGCGTCCATCGTAGCGACGGAGACGTCCACGATCACGTTCATCTCGGTGCCCGGGATCATCTACAGGGACGGCGGAGACTTCGGCTTCCTCCAGCTCGTGTTCGGCTACCTGCTCGGCCGCGTCGTCATCTCCGCGATTCTCATACCGTCTTACTTCCGCCGGGAGCTGCTCACGGTCTACGAGCTCCTCCAGACGCGTTTCGGCGGCGCGGTCAAGGCGCTCGCGGCCGGCCTGTTCGTGGCGATGCGCACGGTCGCCGACGGCGTCCGGCTCCTGTTGACGGCGTTCGTTCTCGCCGCCGTTTACGCGGCGTTCTCGGCGGGCGGCAATGTGGACGCCGCCGTCGTCGCGTCGATCCTGGTGATCGGCGTGGTGATGATCCTCTTCACGTTCTTCGGCGGAATGGAAGCGGTCATCTGGATCGAGGTCGTGCAGCTCGGGATCTACATCGCGGGCGCGGTCGCGGCCGGGGTCGTCCTGCTCCACGCGATCCCGGGGGGCTGGAATGGGGCGCGGCAGCTTGGCGAGGCGTTCGGGAAGTTCCGGCTCTTCCACTTCGAATGGGACCTGACGAAGCCGTTCACGTTCTGGGCCGGGTTGATCGGCGGATGCTTCCTGACGATGAGCACCCACGGTACCGATCAGTACCTCGTCCAGCGATATCTGTGCACCGACCGGCCGGGACGGGCGAAGGCCGCGCTCCTGACGTCCGGGATCGTGGTCCTTTTCCAGTTCGCCGGATTTCTCCTGATCGGGCTCCTCCTCTTCGCCTTCTACCGCCCGTTCGAGCACGGCTGGGGGCTGACCGGCGACCGGGTCTTCCCGGACTTCATCACCCGGCACCTGCCGTCCGGAATCTCCGGACTCGTCGTCGCGGCGATCTTCGCGGCCGCGATGTCGTCGTCCCTGAACTCGATCTCCGCGACGGCGGTCTCGGACCTCTACCGCCCGCTCGTTCCGAACCGGCCGGACGCGCACTACCTCCGGATCTCGCGGTGGCTCACGGTGGTTGCCGGAGCCGCGCAGATCGGGGTGGCGCTCGCGATCCGCGGACAGACCCGCTCCGCGCTCGACGCGGCGCTCTCGGTGGCGTCGATCCTGAACGGCCCGGTGCTCGGGGTCTTCCTGCTGGGGGCGTTTTCGCGCCGGGCCGGGACCGCCGCGGCATTCCTCGGGATGGCCGCCGGCCTCGCCGCGGTCGTCCTCGTGTGGCGCCTCACGCCCGTCGCCTGGCCGTGGTACACGCTCGTGGGCAGCATGACGACGCTTTCGGTCGGAGCTCTCGCGGGGACCGTGCGTCCCGCTCCGGCGGAGCGGCCCGCTTGAAACGCGCCGCGCTGCTCCTCGGCATCCTCGCCGCGGGCTGCGCCTCCATCCGGCCGTCCGGCCCCGCCGGCTGGACGCTCGACGAGAAGATCGGGCAGCTGTTCGTCTATCCGGCGACGGGACGCTTCATGAACGAGGAGTCGGAGGAGTGGCGCGCGCTCGTTCACCAGGTCCGGGACAACCGGGTAGGCGGGATCCTCTGGTACCTCCTCTCGGACGTCTCGGAGACGGCGCGGCTGAACCGGCGGCTGCAGGCGATCGCTTCGCGGCCGCTCCTCGTCGCGGCGGACCTCGAGGCCGGCGTCGGAATGCGGTTCGTCGACACCACGAACTGGCCGTGGCCGATGGCGGTCGCGGCCACGGGGGACCCGTCTTTCGCGGAACGCGAGGGACGGATCGTCGCCGAGGAGGCTCGCGCAATCGGGGTGAGCCAGATCTATGCGCCGGTGGCGGACGTCAACGTCGATCCGCGCAACCCGGTGATCAACGTGCGGAGCTACGGCGAGGATCCCGAGGCCGTGGGCCGGTTCGTCGCGGCGTTCGTGCGCGGCGTGCAGTCGGGAGGCGTCCTCGCGACGGCCAAGCACTTCCCGGGGCACGGCGACACGCGGACCGACTCCCACCGCGCGCTGCCGGTCCTTCCGTCCGATCGCGCCCGCCTCGACCGGGTGGAGCTCGTCCCGTTCCGCGCCGCGATCGCCGCCGGCGTCGGCGCGATCATGACCGCGCACCTGTCGATCCCGATGCTCGACGCGACTCCCGCTCCCGTGCGCGAGCTCGCCCCGGGAGAGAATCCGGAGACGGACGACCCTGCCGAGATCGCACGCGACGCCACGGTTCCGGCCTCGATGTCGCCGGCCATCGTCCAGGGGCTCCTGCGCAGCGAGCTCGGTTTCTCGGGGCTCGTGCTGACGGACGCGGTCGACATGGGAGGGATCGTGGACCACTTCGATCCGGGCGAGGCCGCCATCCGCGCGATCCTCGCGGGGAGCGACCAGGTCATCAAATCTCCCGACACCGACGCTGCGATCGCGGGCGTCCGCCGCGCGGTGGAATCGGGCCGGATCTCCGCGGCGCGGCTGGACGAGTCGGTCGCTCGCGTTCTCGTAGCGAAGCGCCGGTTTCCCCCGGCGGCCGCCGACCCCGAGGCGCCCTTCCGCGTGATCGACCGGCCGGAACACCGCGCCCTCGCCGCCGAGATCGCGGCGCGCGCGGTCACCCTGGTGCGGGAGGCGCCGGGCGCGCTGCCGCTCTCGGCCGGGCTGCGCGTCGTCCACGTCGTGGTCAACGACATCGCATCCGTTGCGGCGCCGGGCCGGGAGCTCGCCGCCGAGCTCACGAAGCGCTTCGGCCGCGCGCCGCAGACGTTCGTCTTCGATCCCCGCTCCCGCGCCGAAGACGTGGGCCCCGTCCTCGACGCGGCCGCCGGCGCCGACGCCGTGCTCGTCTCGCTCTTCGTCCGGGTGCGCACCGGTTCGGGGAAGCTCGTTCTCCCGGAGCCCGCCCGGGACGCGGTCGCGCGCCTCTCCGCCTCGGGAGTGCGCATCGTCGGCGTGTCGTTCGGAAGTCCCTACGTGGCCGCGGACCTGCCGGGCCTCGCGACGTACCTCGCGGCCTACGGCGACCAGCCGGTTCTCCAGGTCGCCGTGGTCCGGGCGATCTTCGGCGAGGCCGCGATTACGGGAAGGCTGCCGGTCACCATCGCGGGGATCGCCGAACGGGGAAGCGGGATCTCGAAGGAGGCGAAGCGATGAAGCTCGGGAGCCTGGACGTTCTCGTGCTCGCGGCCTACTTCGCCATGACGCTGGCGGTCGGGCTCTTCTTCGCGCGACGGGCGAAGCGCTCGATGCTCGACTACTTCCTCTCGGCCCGCTCGATGCCGTGGTGGATCGCGGGCACGGCGATGGTCGCGACGACGTTCTCCGCGGACACGCCCCTCGCGGTGACCGAGATGGTCGCGAAGAACGGGGTCGCCGGGAACTGGCTGTGGTGGTCGATGCTCGCGTCCGGGATGCTGACGGTGTTCTTCTTCGCGAAGCTCTGGCGCCGTGCCGCGGTCGTGACCGACGTGGAGCTCGCGGAGCTCCGCTACTCCGGCCGGCCCGCCGCGTTCCTGCGCGGCTTTCGCGCGGCGTACCTCGGACTGCTGGTCAACGTGATCATCATGGGCTGGGTCAACCTCGGTATGGCGAAGGTGCTCGGCGGGATGCTCGGGCTCTCGAAGTGGACCGCGCTCGTGGTCTGCCTGCTCCTGACCGCGCTGTACACGATCCTCGCGGGGTACTGGGGAGTCGCGTCGGCGAACGGTCTCCAGTACCTCTTCGAGATGGGCGGCGCGATCGTGCTCGCGTTCGTGTCGGTGGCGGCGGTCGGCGGAATCGGCGCGCTCAAGGATCGGCTGCCCGCGGCGCATCCCGCGTTTTCCGCGGCGGGCGTGCGGTTCGGGTCCACCGACGCGGTCCTCTCGGCCTGGCCGCTCTCCGCGGACGCGGCGTGGGCCCTGCCCGCGATCACGTTCGCGACGCTGCTCGGCGTCTCGTGGTGGGCGTCGTGGTATCCGGGCGCCGAGCCGGGCGGCGGGGGATACGTCGCGCAGAACATGCTCGCGTGCCGGGACGAACGGCACAGCCGCGCGGCCGCGCTCTACTTCAACGTCGCGCATTACGCGATCCGCAGCTGGCCCTGGGTCGTCACCGCGCTGTGCTCGCTGGCGGTTTACGGCGGCTCGGTCGTCAACTCCGCGGGCGCCGAGGACCCGGGTCTGAACTACGTGAAGATGATGGTCGACTACCTGCCCCCGGGGCTGCGCGGCTTCATGCTCGCGTCGTTCGCGGCGGCGTTCATGTCCACCCAGGCGACGCAGATGAACTGGGGCTCGAGCTACCTGATCAACGACCTCTACCGGCGCTTCTGGAAGAGGGGGGCCTCCGAGCGGCACTACGTCCTGGCGTCCCGGCTCGCGACCGCGCTGACCGTCGTCCTCTCGCTCGTGGCCACGGTCTTCATGAACCAGATCAGCAAGGTGTGGGAGCTCCTGTTGACCCTGGGCGCCGGCACCGGGCTCGTCTACATCCTCCGCTGGTACTGGTGGCGGGTGAATGCCTGGTCGGAGGTCGCCGCGATGACGTCGGCGCTCGTCGTGTCCGTTTCGCTGCGCTCGCTCGGCGCGAGCTATGCCACGTTCGATCCGGCCACGCCGCGCGGGTTCGCCATGACGCTGGTGACGACGACCGCGATCACGACCGCCGTCTGGCTGGCCACGACGTTCGCGACCGCGCCGGAGCCGCGGGCGAAGCTCGCCGCGTTCTACGAGAAGGTCCGGCCGGCCGGGCCCGGCTGGAAGCGGATCGCGGGGCCCGAGGCGACCGCGGCCCACCGGGGAGAGATCCCCCGGAACCTCCTCTTCTGGGGGCTCGGGATCGTTTTCGTCTACTCGATCATGTTCGGCACGGGAGCGCTCATCTTCGGATACTCCACGCAGGCCGTTCTCTTCGGGGCGGCCCTGCTCCTCTCGGGAGGCCTGCTCTTCGCGGGCCTCGTTCGCGAAAAGGCGTGATCGCCTTCCTCCTGGCGGCGGCGCTCGCCCGACCCGCCGCGGCGGCGCGGGTGCCCGCGCCGCGGCTCACGGCCATCGACGCGGCCGTCGAGGAGGCGATCGCCCGCGGAGATCTTCCAGGCGCCGTGGTCCTCGTCGGGATGCGCGACCGGGTCGTCTACCGGAAGGCGTTCGGAAGCCGCGCCGTGCTGCCGAGCCGGGAGCGCATGACGGTGGACACGGTGTTCGACGTCGCGTCGCTGACGAAGCCCGTCGTGACCGCGACGTCGGTCGAGATCCTGGTCGAGCGGGGAAAGGTCGCGCTGCGCGACCCGGTCGTCCGCTACATCCCGGAGTTTGCGCCCGCCGGAGGCGACCGCGCGAAGGTCACGGTCGAGCAGCTTCTGACGCACCGCGCCGGGCTGCCGCCGGACGACCCCATCGAGCTCTATACCGGCAGCCCGGCCGAGATCTTCCAGCGCAAGTACCGGGAGCCGCTCGAGGCCCCGCCGGGAACGCGCTTCCGCTACTCCGACGCGGGATACGAAGTGCTCGGCTCTCTCGTCGAACGCGTCGCCGGCGAGCCGCTCGACCGTTTCGCCGAAGAGAACATCTTCCGCCCTCTCGGGATGAAGGAGTCCCACTTCCGGCCCGTCGCGACGTCGCGTTTCCTGGGGGAGAAGATGGACCTCGCCGATCCCTCGCGGCCGCCGCTCTCCCGGATCGCCCCGACCGAGCGGCGCGAGGACCGCTGGATGCGCGGCGAAGTCCACGATCCGCGGGCATATGCGCTCGGCGGAGTCGCGGGTCACGCCGGGCTCTTCTCGACGGCGGACGACCTGTCGCGCTACTGCCGGATGATTCTCGGAGGCGGAGCGCTCGGGCGTGCGCGGATCCTGTCGCGGCTCGGAGCCGAGGCGCTGACCCGGCCGCGCTTCTACGGCGACGATGACCTGCGCGCCCTCGGGTGGGACGTTTCGACCGCATACTCGCGCAACGCCGGAGACCTTTTTCCTCCCGGGTCGTTCGGGCACACCGGCTTCACCGGGACGTCGCTGTGGATCGATCCGTCCAGCGGGACTTACGTCGTCTTTCTCTCGAACCGCGTCCACCCCGACGGCAAGGGGGACGTGAACCGGCTGCGCGGCGTGGTCGCGACGATCGTCGCGGCTTCGTTGCCGGCGGACACGAGGGCCGCGGCGCGGCGCTTGGCGGCCCGGGTCCCCCTCCGCCGGCAGGTGCTCGCGGGAGTGGACGTCCTCACGGCCGAGAGTTTCGCTCCGATCGCGGGGAAGAGGGTCGCGCTGGTCACGCACGCGGCGGGGCGGGCGCGCGATGGCCGCAGCACCATCGAGGTGCTCTCCTCCGACGCCGCGAAGAGGGCGGGCGTGAAGCTCGCGCTGCTCTTTTCGCCGGAGCACGGGATCTCTTCGGACGTCGACGCCGGCGTGCCCGACCAGAAGGACCCGGCGACGGGCCTCGCGATCCGTTCGCTGTACGGCGAGCGCCGCCGGCCGCAACCCGGAGACCTCGCGGGCATCGACGTGCTCGTGATCGACCTGCAGGACGTGGGCACGCGCTTCTACACCTACATCACGACGCTGCTCTACCTGCTGGAGGACGCGGCGCGCTCCAAGCTCCGTGTGCTCGTCCTGGACCGTCCCGACCCGGTCAGCCCGCTCCCGGCCGACGGGCCGCTCGCCGATCCGGACCGAACGTCCTTCACCGCCGCGCACACGCTTCCCGTGCGTTACGCGATGACGCCGGGAGAGCTCGCGCTCCTCTTCGACGACGAGCGGCAGATCGGCGCGAAAGTCGAGGTCGTGAAGATGCGCGGCTGGTCGCGCCGGCTCTGGTACGACGAGACGGGCCTCGAGTGGGTGAACCCGTCGCCCAACATGCGGTCGCTGACGGCGGCGGCGCTCTACCCCGGGATCGGGCTTCTCGAGACCACGAACGTTTCGGTCGGGCGCGGCACGGACACGCCGTTCGAGATCGTGGGGGCGCCGTGGATCGACGGTCCGCGCCTCGCGGCGGTTTTGACCGCCCGGAAGATCCCGGGCGTGACGTTCACGCCGATCCACTTCACCCCGTCGGCGTCGACCTTCGCGGGGGAGCGATGCGCCGGAGTCCGGCTGACGCTGACCGACCGGGACGCGCTCGTTCCCGTGGCGCTCGGGATCGAAGTCGCGGTTGCGCTGCGCGATCTCCACGCCGCGGACTGGAAGATCGAGAAGTTCGGCGACCTCCTGGCGAACCGGGAGTCGTTCGAGCTTCTGAAGAAGGGCGAGACCGTAGATTCGATCGTCGCGTCGTGGAAGAACGGGCTCGAGGACTTCCGCCGCCGCCGGGCGAAGTACCTGCTCTACTAAGCCCCCGCATTCAAATGCCGAAGGCAGGTTGAGTGGTCGCGACAAAACTCAGTAGTGGTTGCCAGGTGGCGACTCCTGTCCTCTTGTCTCCGTGTGGCGACTCGTCGTCGGTTTGGATAGGATCAGGGCATGACGCGGCGAACGATAAAAGCCTCTCCCGCACCGAGTTCAATTTCGATCACCGACGCCCGGAAGGCTGCCAGAATCGCGCGAACCGGCGGAGGGTCCATCGTGCACAAGAGATCGGCGAATCCGACGAAGTCGGTTTCCCACGGGAAGAAGCGATAGGGCCTAGAGCCTGGCCTCCTATTCCGACTCCGTTTTCGTAAACGTCCCTTTCGACAAACGATATCGGCGCCTCTACCGCGCGATCGTGTTCGCAATTCACGATTGCGGATATGTCGCACGGAGTGCTCAGGAGACCGAAGACAGCGGCGAGGTTCGTGTCGAAAAGATCTATCGCATCGTCCGGGATTGCAGAAACGGCATTCACGACATTTCGCGGGCAGGGGTGAACAAGAAGTCTGGCGCTGCCCGGTTCAATATGCCGCTCGAATTGGGCGTCTTTCTGGGTGCCAAGAAATATGGGGATAGCCGACAGAAGGAAAAGCGCTGTCTCGTACTCGATCGAGAAAGGTATCGGTACCAGAGATTCTGCTCAGATATCGCGGGCCAGGATATTCGTGCGCACCATGACCTACCGTCCGGCGTCATTCGGGCTGTTCGCGACTGGCTGAGCAGCTTGAAGAAAGGAATCGTCATTCCCAGCGGTTCCAAAATCGCCGGTAGATACTCCAGCTTTACTCGCCAGCTCGCCCGGCAGGCGAAAGCCGCTCAGTTGAACCCCAGGGAGCTGACGTTCGGTGATTACATCGTATTGGTCGTGGGCTGGCTCGAAGAGAACCCCTGGTGATCCGTTCGTCGAGTTCGGCCTAGTCCCCCGCGATCACCGCCTCGGCCTCGATCTCGACCAGCATGTCGGGGGAGACGAGGGCGCTCACCTCGACGAGAGTCGTCGCGGGCCGGATCTCGCCGAAGAACTCGGCGTGTGCGCGCGCGACCTTCTCCCAGTCCGCGACGTCCGTGACGTACATGCGGGTCCGGACGACGTCGGAGAGCGACGCTCCTGCCTTCTCGAGGGCCGACCGGATGTTTTTCAGCGTCTGCGCCGCCTGGGCGTACGCGTCGCCCGGCACGATTTGGCCGGACTCGCCGGTCGCGGTCGTGCCCGACACCCAGATCGCGTTGCCGACCCGCACCGCGCGGGAGTAGCCCGCGATCGGCTCCCAGGGTGCGCCGGAGGAGAAGTTCTGCCGCCCGGTCACGAGTACTGGTAGCGCGGCTTCCCGGCGGCGAAGAACTTGACGAGGATCAGTCCGGCGATGAAGCCGCCGATGTGCGCGGCATACGCGACACCGCCGGCCTGCGAACCGCCGCCCAGCATGCCCAGTCCCGAGATGAGCTGGAACGCGAACCAGATCCCGATCGCCCAGATCGCCGTGACCTCCTGGATCGTCCGGAAGACGATGACGCGGACGCGCCGGTGCGGGAAGAGGACGATGTAGCCGGCGAGCACTCCCGAGATCGCGCCGGACGCTCCGAGCGAAGGGAGATAGGGGTTTCCTCCGAACGCGACGGTCGAGAACACGTGGGCGAGGCTCGCGAGAATCCCGCAGACCAGGTAGAAGACCAGATAGCGGAGGTGCCCCATCACGTTCTCGAGGTTGTCGCCGAAGATCCAGAGGTACAGCATGTTTCCGAAGATGTGCGCGATCCCGCCGTGCATGAACATCGAGGTCAGGAGCGTCAGGTAGACCGAAATCGGCGTGGGCTCGAGATCGACGGTTCCCGCCACCTCGCCCGAAGCTGGATCCTTGATCGTCACCTGGGTCGCGACGTCGTGTCCGGTGACGATTTCCTGGGGCACCGTCGAAAACGCGTAGGTGAACCGCTCGTTGGATCCGAGGCCCTGGAAGAAGACGAAGACCGCGACGTTCATCGCGATCAGGAGGTAGTTGACGAGGGGCGTGATGGTGCGGTCGCTGTTGTCGTCCCCGATCGGGAGCATCTTTCCTGCCTCTCCTACCGCTCGAGGTAGGTGTATCGCGGGAAAACGGCCTCGAACTCCCGGTAGATCGCCTGGATCTCTCTCTTCTTCAGCCCGGCGCCCGCCGCCCGCACGAGCTGCTCGTTGATGGAGTCGAGGAGGTGCGTCCGGTCGTAGTTCATGTACTCGAGCACGCGCTCGCACGTTTCGCCCGGCAGAACGTCCGAGATCTCGGAGCGGCCGTCCTCGTCCACGCGAACGAGAACCTCGTGCGCCTCTCCGAAGAGGTTGTGGAGGTCCCCCAGGACGTCCTGGTAGGCGCCCATCAGGCAGAAGCCGATGTAGTACGGGCGGTCCGGGCGGAACGGGTGAAGCGGCAGCGTCTCGTCGATGTCGCGGAGGTCGATGAAGCGTTCGATCTTGCCGTCGGAGTCGCACGTGATGTCGGCGAGCGTCGCGAACTCCGTGGGCTTTTCGTTCAGGCGGTGAATCGGCAGGATCGGGAAGAGCTGGTCGATCGCCCAGGAGTCCGGGAGGGACTGGAACACCGAGAAGTTCAGGACGTACTTGTCGGCGAGCATCGTCTCCATGTCCTCGAACTCTTCCGGGATCTCCTTCAGGGTCTTCAGGTCCTTGTGGATGCGCTCGCAGATCTGCCAGAAGAGCATCTCGCCCTTGGACCGGTCCTCCAGCGAGAGGTGACCGAGATTGAAGAGCGTGAACAGCTCCTCCTTGTACTGGAGGGCGTCGTGGTAGCTCTCGCGGAGGTTCTTGGCGTTGACCTCCTTCAGGATGCCGGCGAGCTCCTGGACGACGTTCGGATCGCTCGCTGCGACCCGGACGCGCCGACCCTGCTCGATGCGGTCCGCCACGTCGAGGACGTTCGTGACGAGAACGGAGTGGAACGCGGTGACCGCCCGCCCCGACTCGGTCACGAGCGTGGGCGGCGGGACGTCCTCCTCGTCGCAGATCGTCTTGATCGTGTAGACGACGTCGTTCGCGTACTCCTGAACCGAGTAGTTCATCGAGGAGTCGAACGCGGTCTTCGAGCCGTCGTAGTCGACCCCCAGGCCGCCGCCCAGGTTCAGGTACCGGATCGGCACGCCGAGCGCGCGCAGCTTCGCGTAGACGCGCCCCGCTTCCCGGATCGCGTCCTTGACCTTGCGGATGTCGGTGATCTGCGAGCCGATGTGAAAGTGCAGCATCACCAGCGAGTCCAGCATCTTCCGGCGCTTGAAGATCTTCACCGTCTCGAGCATCTCGGGGGTCGTGAGTCCGAACTTGGCGGCCTCACCCCCCGACTTTGCCCACTTCCCGGAGCCGCGCGCGTAGAGCTTCACGCGCATGCCGACGAGCGGCCGCACCCGGCGCTGGCGCGCGACGGCCAGAATCCGGCCGAGCTCGGAGACCTTCTCGAGGACGAGCACGACCTTCTTGTGCATCCGGATCCCGTTCATCGCCATCCCGATGAGCGCGTCGTCCTTGTAGCCGTTGCAGACGATGAGCGCCTCCTCCGAGAGGTCCGCGGCGAGCGCCGCGAGGAGCTCCGGCTTGGATCCGGCCTCCAGGCCGTAACCGTACTGGCGCCCGGCCTCGATGATCTGCTCGACGACGACGCGCTTCTGGTTCACCTTGATCGGGAAAACCCCGCGATAGACGTTTCCGTACTCGAACTCCTCGATCGCGCGAGCGAACGCTTTGTTCAGATCGCCCACTGCCGACGCGAGGATCTGGGGGAATCGGATGATGATCGGGGGCGTGATCCCGCGGAGCCCGACCTCGTCGACGATCTGCTTGAGCGCTACGCCCCGCTCGGGATCGCGGGTCGGCCGCACCACGAGGTTGCCGTCTTCGGAGACGTGGAAGAACCGCTTCCCCCAGTGCGGGATTCCGTAGAGGCTGGCGGCGTCGTCGAACTTCTCTCCCGGACGGGGGCGGGCGACCGCGTAGGCGCGGTGAGGTCCGCGAATCGGCTTGGGTGTGGCCATCAGCGCGAATCGTACACGGAGCCGGGCCGGGCCGACGCGCGGGGCGCGCCTTCCGGGAGCCGAACGTCGAGCTGCGGGGTCGGAAGGGCGATCCCGCGGGCGGTCAGCGCCGAGTAGACGAGCCGGTTGATCTCGCTTCGAAACGCCCCGGCGCTGTGAAGAAGCCGGGACGTCCAGCAGAGGAGCTCGAACCGCAGGCCCGCCTCGCCGAAGCCCTCGAACCACACCTTCGGCTCCGGGTCGGTCAGGACGTTCTCCGACCGGCTCGCTGCCTCGAGAAGGGCGGCCTCGACGTGCGCGGGATCGTTCCCGGACGCCACGGTCACCGGGATCCGATAACGCACGCGGGGCTGGCGGAAGCTCCGGTTGACGACGGTGTCGCTGATGAACTTCGAGTTCGGAACGATCAGCGAAATGTCGTCGTTCGTCCGGACGACGGTCGCGCGGCCGCGGATCTCCGTGACTTCGCCAACGACTTCTCCCACCTCGATCGAGTCGCCGACCTGGATGGGCCGCTCGATCAGGATCACGAGCCCGGCGACGAAGTTCTTCACGATGTCCTGCAGTCCGAACCCGAGACCGATGCCAAGCGCCCCGCCGAACACCGCGAGGGTCGTCGCGTTGACGCCGAGCGGCTGCAGGGCGACGAGGACGCCCAGGAAAAGGATGACGTAGCCGAGCACGCGCCCGATGGCGTATCGGGTCCCGGCGGTCAGGCGCGTCCGGCCGAGCAGGCGATCGGCCACCAGGTTCCGGACCAGCCGCGAGAGCAGAAGACTGGCCGCGATGATCGCGGCGGCGATCAGGAGGCTCGATACCGTCACCTGCGTTTCGCCGACCCGGAACAGACGGGTGGAGAGGAAGTTACCCACACCCCCGGAGGGTGCAGGATCGATGCCCTGGAAAGAGGGGTCTGACCTGAATTGCTGAATTCAGGGATTCAGGCCTGACCCCGATTCAGCGATTCAGGTCTGACCCTACGGCCTGGCGAGCAGCTCCATGGCCGCGAGCGTCACTGTCTTCACGCCCGTCCGGATCGTCGGCTCGCGGTCCGGGGCGAACTCCGAGGAGTGGAGCGAGGGGAGCGGCGGTCCTCCGGCCTTCGCGGCGTCGAACTTCTTCGGGTCCACCGCGCCCACCCAGACAACCGTTGCCGGCACGCCCGCCCGGCCGTACTCCGAGAAGTCCTCTCCGGCCATGACCGGCAGTCCCTCCGAGACGTTCGCCGCTCCGAGACCCCGCTGGAGCGCGCTGGCGATGCGCTTCGTCAACGCCGGATCGTTGTAGGTCGCCGGAGTTCCGTCGGTCACTTTCACCTCCGGCGGCTTCGGCGCCATGGCCGCCTCGGCTTCCGCCTTCGCGATGCGCGCGATCGCCTCGAGGAGGTGCTTCCGGACCTCGTCCTTGTACGACCGCACGGTGAGCTGGAGCTTGACCTCGTCCGGGATGACGTTGTGCTTCGTGCCGCCGTGGATGGAGCCCACGGTCACGACTGCCGGATCGAGCGGGTTGTTCTCGCGGCCCACGATCGTCTGCAGCGCGAGGATCGTCCGGGCGGCGATCACGATCGGGTCCACGGTCTTGTGGGGATACGCGCCGTGTCCCCCCCGGCCATAGATCGTGATGTCCACCGAATCCACGTTGGCGAAGGAAAAGCCCGGGACGTACTCGACCTTCCCGGCAGCGGCCGAGGCGCTGTCGTGGATCGCGATCGCGAAGTCGGGCTTGGGGAACTTCGTGAAGAGTCCTTCCTCGATCATCTCGCGCGCGCCGCCGCCCGCCTCCTCGGCGGGCTGGCCCACCATGACGAGTGTGCCGGCCCAGTGGCTCTTCCCGCGCGAGAGGAGCGTCGCCGCGCCGACCCACGACGCCATGTGGATGTCGTGCCCGCAGGCGTGCATGACGTGCACCGTGTCGCCCCGGTCGTCGGTGGTGGTTACCTTGCTCGCGTAGGGGAGCCCGGTCTTCTCCTCGACCGGCAGAGCGTCGAGGTCCGTCCTCAGCATCACCGTGGGGCCCTTGCCGTTGCGCAGCACGCCCACGACCCCGGTCTTCCCGACGCCGGTCGTCACCTGGAAGCCGAGGGAACGAAGCCGCTCCGCCATCTTCGCGGCGGTCTTCTCCTCGTGGAACGAGAGCTCCGGATTCTGGTGGAGGTCGATCGACAGCTTCTCGAGATCCGGATAGATCGAGTCGAGCGGCGCGAGGACCGGGGAGGCCGAGGCGGCCGGCGGAGTCGCGGTCGCCGCTCTTACGGAAAGAGACGCGGCGAGTGACGCCGCGAAGAAAAGGGCGAGCGTCCGGAATTTCATCTGGAACCTCCGAGGTCGGCAAACGAGACCAGACGCGCCGCCCGGTGTCAAGGAGCGCTATGCGACACTTGGCGAAATGACCGAGTCGACGGCGCGAAAGCCCGCGCGCCCCGGAACCGTCGCGAGCCTTCGCGCCGCTCTCCGGTCCCGCCGGATCGGCGCCGTCACCCTCCAGTCCTTCTCGTCCGGTCTCCCGCTCGGGCTCATCTGGATCGCGCTGCCGGCGTGGCTCACGTATCGCGGCGTGGACATCAAGACGGTCGGGCTCTTTTCTCTCGCGCAGGCGCCGTGGACGTTCAAGTTCCTCTGGGCGCCGCTGATGGATCGCTACCGCCTGCCCTTCCTGGGCCGCAAGCGGTCCTGGATGATCGTCTGCCAGGTCTTCCTCTTCGGCGGGACCGCGCTTCTGGCCACCCAGGCCGCGGATCCCCGCGTCGCTCCGGTCGCCGCGCTCGCGGTTCTCATCGCGTTCTGGTCGGCGTCGCAGGACATCGCGATCGACGGCTATGCGGTCGAGATCCTCGAACGGGAAGAACAGGGTCTCGCGGTCGGCGCGCGCGTGGCGCTGTACCGCGCGGCCACCCTCATCGCCGGCGCCGTGGCGATCACGGTCGGCGAGCGGATCGGATGGAGCCGGGTGTTCTGGGGCCTCGCGCTCCTCTTCCTTCCGATGATGGCGGTCGTCGTCTGGTCGCCCGAACCGGACGTCGCGGCGCCGGCCCCGAAGACGCTGCGCGACGCGGTCCTGGATCCGATGATCGACATCTTCCGGCGCTCGCGCGCCGTCCAGATCATCGGCTTCCTGCTCCTCTACAAGTTCGGCGAGAACCTGGCGACCGCGCTGACGCGACCCTTCCTGATCCAGAAGTGCTACTCGCCCGAGGACGTCGGGCTCGCGACCGCGACGATCGGCCTCGTCGCGATCATCGTCGGGACGTTCTTCGGCGGCCTGATGACCGAGCGGATCGGCCTCGGCCGCGCACTCTGGATTTTCGGGATCATCCAGGCGGTGGGGTTCCTCGGTTACGTAGTCGTCGATCGCCTGACCCCGGGCTCGCCGTGCGCCGGCGGTCTTCCCGCCCCGGACCTCGCCCAGCCGCTTTCCCACCGGCTCACCATGTACGGGGCGATCGCCGTCGAGAACGCGTGCCAGGCGATGGCGACCGGCGCCTTCGGCGTCCTCCTGCTCCGGCTGACCCAGAAGCAGTTCTCCGCCACGCAGTACGCGCTCTTCTCCAGCGTCTTCGCCCTGGGGCGGACGCTCGCCGGACCGCCCGCGGGATTCCTGGTCGACGCGCTCGGGTGGACCCCCTTCTTCCTGGTGTCGACGCTCGCTTCGATTCCGGGGCTCGTCCTCCTTCAGCGTTTCTCGCCATTCGGACTCCGGGAGCCCGAGATCGCGGACGTGCGGCCGGTGGTGCAGCGGCCCGTGACGCGAGCGGTGCTCGCGGCGCGCGCCCTCGCCGGAGCGGTGATCGGGACTCTCTTCGCCGGCCTGACGTCCGCGCTGCTCGCCGCGTTCAAGGCGGCGCGCGGCCACGCCGGTCAGCCCCTCGACGTCGGCGGCGAGATTCTCCGTCTCGTTTCTCCGCAGGCGCCGGGGGGTTGGATCCGGCTGGCGGGCATCGCGGTCTTTGGCATCCTCTGCGGAGGGGCGGTGGTGGCTTTCGTCGCGGCGCGGCACGGGGTCCGGCCGGCGGACGGCCGGACGATCTGACAACTCGACAATCGGGAGGTGTGATTTGAAACAGGTCGCGTTCGTTCTCGTCCTGACGCTCGGGGCCGGGCCGGCTCCAGCACTGCCCACCAGGGCTCGCCCGACGCCGGCTCGCCCTGCGGCAGGTGGTCCCGTGCGGTACGGGATACCCCCGCTCGCTCCGGGCCAGCTCTGGGTCACCTCGGTTCCGGTCGGGCTCGAGGTAAGGCTGGGGGACGACCCGCGGGTCGCGCCGGTCGGTCGGACCCCGCTCGTCCTCGATGCGCGCAAAGCGGGAAACTACGTCACCGTGACCCTCCGGAAGAGCGAGGCGATGGGCCCGCTTCCGACCCAGACGGACATCGCCGACTTCACGTATGCGAAGAGCGGAAGCGCCGGCACCCGCGACGAGGCCACGGGAAAGATCGAGTACGCCGACGTGTCCCTGACCTACCGGACACGGTTGCCCGAGAAGCAGACGGTCATCGCCCTCTTCCAGGGGGGCCACATGGCCGCGGCGGATGTCGATCGCCTCTATCCGCCCGGATCGAACTTCCGGTTTCCCGACGAGATCGTCCGCGCGAGCCTCGCCGGCCGGGGCGTGTCCGCCGATCTCATCCGCTCCGCGATCTCGCGTCTGCACCGCGGCGGAAAGACCGCCGTGCCGAGCAAGTCCGGGTGGCTCGTCGTCGAGGCCACGGCGTCCGGAATGGTCGAGGTGATCGACGAGAGCGCGGAGCGCTACCGGTAACCGATGCGTCACGTCCTCGGAATCGACGCCGGCGGGACGAAGACCCGGGCCCTCGTCGCGGACGAGAACGGCCGGATCGTGGGGGACGCGCTTGGCGGTGGCGCCAACCTCCGCACCCACGGGGAGCTGGAGGTCGAGAAGGTGCTCCACGCCGTGATCGAGGACGCCTGCATCGGGCTGGCCACGCTGCCCGACGCCGTGGCGCTGGGGATCGCGGGCGCCGACCGGCCGCCGGACGAGGCCGTCCTCCGCGGGATCCTGCGCCGCATCGGGTTCCGGAGCCGCGTCGTCGTGACCAACGACGCCCGGATCGCCTTCATCGCGGGATCCGACGAGCGGGTCGGCCTCGCGATCGTGTGCGGGACCGGGTCGATCGCGTGGGGCCGGAACCGGGAGGGGGAGATCGCGCGCTCCGGGGGATGGGGATGGCACCTCGGGGACGAAGGCTCGGGCTTCTGGATCGGGGAGCGAGCGATCCGGGCGGTTCTCCGTGCCGTGGACGGCCGCGGTCCCGCGACCACGCTCGACCGGGCGCTCTCCGAGCATTTTGCGATCGCGGAGCCGGAGCAGATCCTTTACGCCATCTACGACCGGGAATTCCCGCGCACCCGGGTCGCGAAATTCTCCGCGCGCGTGGACGCGGCGGCCCGCGCCGGAGACCGCGTCGCGAAGGCGATCCTCGACGAGGCCGCGGCGGAGCTGGTCTGCGCCGCGGCGAGCGTGCGGGACCGGCTGCGCCTGGAGGAGGCGCCCTACGACGTCGTCCTCTCCGGTGGCACGTTCGCGGCGGTTCCGACTCTCGAGGCCGACGTCGCGCGCCGCCTGCAGAGCTCGGGGGCCCGCGTGAAACCCCTGACGGAGGCACCGGCGATCGGAGCGGTGAAGCTCGCGATCGAAGCGCTGGGCTTGCCGGATCCGGCGCCGGCCGCGTCGTGAAGCGACTCATCGTGAACGCCGACGACTTCGGGAGAACGCGCGGGATCAACTCCGGCGTCCTCGAGGCGCACCTCTCCGGCATCGTGACGTCCGCGACGGCGATGGTGCTGGAGCCGGCGGCGGAGGAAGGGATCGGGGAGGCGCTCCGGCGCGCGCCGAAGCTCGCCCTCGGCCTCCACTTCGCCGTGACGGGCGGAGGGCTTCCGGCCTCCCCGCCGGATCGGATCCCGGGCCTCCTCGTGGACGGCCGCTTCGCGCGGATCCCCGACCGGCTTCCCGCCGAGATCCCGGAGGTCGAGGTTCGCCGCGAGCTGGAGGCGCAGATCCTCCTCTTCGAGAAGCTGGCGGGACGCCCGCCGTCCCACCTCGACTCGCACCATCACAGCGCCCTTCATCCCGCGATCCAGCCGGTCTTCGTGGAGGTGGCGCGGCAGCGTGGTCTGCCGGCGCGGGCCTCGAACGAGGAAGCGCGGGCGGCGCTCCGCACGGCGGGCGTGAAGACCACGGATCGCTTTCTCGACGGTTTCTACGGGGACGGCGCGACCATCGAAAATCTCCGCACGACGCTCGCCTCTCTCGAAGACGGCACGAGCGAGCTCATGTGCCACCCCGGGCGCGCCGACGCGGAGCTCATCGCGGGGAGCACGTACGCGCGGCAGCGGGAGCGGGAGCTCGAATTCCTGTGTAACCCCGACATCGTGCAGCTCCTCGCGCGTGCGGGGGTCGAGCGGATCGACTTCCGCGACCTGTGAGCGTCGAGGTCTTCCGGACGCGCGCCGCGCTCGCCGGGAGCGCCGCCGCGGCGCTGGCGGAAGTTCTCCAGCGCCGGAGGCGTCCGGTCCTCCTTCTTCCCGCGGGCCGGACGGCGGTTCCGGTCTATCGCGAGCTCGTGCGACTGCATCGAACGGGGCGCGCGCCGATGGCGCGCGCGACCACGTTCAACCTGGACGAGCTCCGGGTCCCGCCGGAAGACCCGCGCAGCTTCCGATCCTTCATGGACCGGCATCTCTTTTCCCGCGTGGACCTGCCCGAGAGCCGGATCCGGTTCCTTCAGGGGGATGCGAAGGACCCGGAGCGCGAGTGCGCCCGCTACGAGCGGCGGCTCGCGCGCGAGGGACCGCCGGACCTGGCGTTCGTCGGGATCGGCGTCAACGGCCATGTCGCGTACCTCGAACCGGCGCGCGCCCTTCCCCCCCGAACCTCGCTCGTGCATCTCTCGGCGGCGACGCGGCGGCGGCTCATGCAGGACGGCGTCCGGCGCGTCCCCCGGGAGGCGCTGACGGTCGGGCTCGAGACGATCCTGGCGTGCCCGGCGATCCTTCTCGTCGCGGCCGGGCGGGAAAAAGCGACGGCCGTCGCGGCCGCGCTGGAGGGTCCGGTGACGCCGCGTTGTCCGGCGTCCTTTCTCACCGTGCACCCGGGACTGTCGGTGATGCTCGACCGCGCAGCCGCGTCCCGGCTCGCGTCTTCCTAGTGACTCTCCTTCGATCCGTGCTCCAGAAGGCGCTTCGTCAGGAAAACGATTCCGATCATCTGCACCCACTCCGAGAGAATGTTTCCGTAGACGTGCCCCCACTTCGAGCCCGCGTTTCCGTTGAAGAACAGGAACGCCCACAGCGCTCCGGTCACGATCAGGAAGATCGTCAGCGAGTGGTGGTACACGAAATCGACGACCGGGTTCGCGAAGTGGCCCCGGGGGCGGCGGCTCTCGACCGAACCCTTCTCGTAGAGGATCTTCGTTCCGACCACCAGGAAGATCGAGCCGCTCCAGTCGGCGACCGCGTTCCCGAAGAATTCGCCCCATTTCGTCTCGGCGTCGGCTCTTGCGTAGAGGACGATCCAGAGCAGAAGGATCGCGGCGAAGACGAGGGAGAGCGAGTGCTCGTGAAGGAACTCGAGAAACGGACCGCGCTTGCGGCGGGAGCGTTTCGTCACCGGCGGCCGCGGCTCTCGAGGGCCGTCCGAAGGTCGCCCTTCGCGGCGTCCAGCCGCTTTCGCGCCTCGGCGTAGCGAGCGCCGGTCCGTCCCATCAGGATCGCGGCGCGCAGCTCGCCGCGGGCGCGGCCGAGCAGCCGGCGCGCGTCCTCGGACGAGACGCCGCAGGCCGCGCCGACGATGCGCAGCGCGCGGTCACGGAGCTTCTCGGAGCCGGCGCGGAGGTCGATCATCCAGGGACCGAAGACCTTTCCCGCCGAGGCGAGCGCCGAGGTCGTGATCTGGTTGAGAGCCATCTTCGTGGCCGTGCCCGCCTTCAGCCGCGTCGAACCCGCGACGACCTCGGGACCGACGTCCAGCCGGACGACGACGTCGGCGATTCTCGCGCGACCCGGGCGGCTCGCGGTGACGAGCACCGTGCGTGCTTTGCGCCGCCGCGCGGCCTCGAGCGCCGCGCGGACGAAGGGCGTTACCGACGACGCCGACACGCCGACCACCAGGTCGCCCGGCCGGACCCTCGCGGCGCGCCGCGCGCCGTCATCCGCCCGATCCTCCGCTCCCTCCCGCGCGCGGAACACGGCGCCCCGTCCGCCGGCGATGATGGCGACGACCCGCCGCGGGTCCGTTCCGAAGGTCGGCGGGAGCTCCGCGGCTTCCAGAACCACCAGGCGGCCGCTCGTGCCGGCGCCGAAGAGCAGGCAGTTGCCGCCCGCGAGGTACGTGTCGCGAAAAGCGTTCGCGGCGCGGACGATCGCGGGTCGCGCCAGGCGCAGCGCCGCGAGGACTTTCCGGTCCTCCGACTGGAGGAGAGAAACCGTCCGCTCGATGCCGAGGCGATCCAGCCGCGCGCTCTTCGGATGAATGCTTTCGGTCGCGAGTCGGCGCCAGCGGGAGTCCTTCTTGCCGGTCGCCATTCGCGCGAGTTTAGTCCCCGGTTGGAAGATCCCGGCGAAGCGGCCGGTTCGGCCCCTCCGATAGACTTCGCCCAAAGAAACCCGGGCGGCCAGGAAGATGCGGCTCAACTTTGCGGGCTTCGCGTTCGACTCCGACACGCGGGAAGTGTTTCGGAACGATACCGCCGTCCCGGTCTCGCCGAAGGCGTTCGAGCTCCTCGAGCTCCTGATCCGCAACCGTCCCCGCGCCGTCTCGAAGTCGGAAATCCACGAGCAGCTCTGGCCGAAGACTTTCGTCTCGGACGCGAGCCTCTCCAACCTGGTGGCCGAACTCCGCGCGGCGTTCGGCGACGACGCGCGGCGGCCCGCGATCCTCCGGACGGTCCAGCGGTTCGGCTACGCGTTCATCGCCGAAGCGCATGCGCCCCGGCGGGAGTCGCGGCGGGAGCCGGCGTTCCGGCTCGTGTGGGAGACGCGGGAGATCGGCGTGCCGGCGGGGGAAACGCTCTTCGGCAGGGACGACGACGCCGCGATCTGGATCGACGACGCCGGGGTCTCGCGGCGGCACGCCCGGATCGTCGTGGACGGCGGCCGCGCGACCCTCGAGGACCTCGGCAGCAAGAACGGCACGTTCGTGAACGGCACCCGGGTGGCCCGGCCGGTCCGCCTCGCCGACGGCGACCGGATCCAGGTCGGGCGGGCGACGCTCGTCTTCCGGGAGCTGTCGCAGGTCCGGTCGACGCAGACCCAGCGCAGCGGCCAGGCCCTGCCGGCGACCTCGCGCCGGAAGTAGCGCCGGCTCAGAGCGAGCGCGCGGTCTCGAGCTCGCCGACCGCCTCGAGGATGCGTTCCACCTCGGGGAGGTCGTTGTACGCGTGCGGAGAGAAGCGCACGGCGCCTTCGCGTGTCGCGGCGATGATGCCGCGCTCCTCCAGCGCCTTCGCGGCTCGGAAGCTGCCGCCGCCCGGCGGCACCGCCGCCAGGATCCCGGAGGTCCCCGGCTCCGGCGAGGCGATCTTCCAGCCCCGGTCGGCCAGTCCCGAAGCCAGAGCCCGCACGGAGTCGCGGATGCGGCCGGCGATCGTGTCGGAGTCCATCTCCTCGAGCAGGTCGATCGCCGCGGAGAGGCCCCGGATCTGCGCGGTCGGAAGCGCGCCCGGCTCGTAGCGGCGGCCGCCCAGGTGAAAGTCCAGCCGGTACTGGAGGTAGCCGTGCGCGTGCGCCGCGTCGTGGCGCACGTTCCACCAGCCGGCGGCGACGGGCGGCACCCGTTCTCTCGCGTTCTCCGAGACGAAGAGCACCGCGCACGCCTCCGCTCCGAGAAGCCACTTGTGCGCGTCGGCCGCGAGGACGTCGACGTTCGCCTCTCCGACGTCGATCGGGAGCGAGCCCAGGCCCTGGATTCCGTCCACGACGAAGAGAATTCCCTTCTCCCGGCAGAACGCGCCGATCTCGGCGATCGGGTAGACCCAGCCATTGTGGAAAGCGACCCAGGAGACCGCGACGACGCGGGTTCGCGCATCCACGACCGCGGCAATCTCATCGACACCGACGCGCCCGCCGCGGCTGCGGGCCGTCCGGAAATCGACGCCGCGGGACTCCAGCATCATCCAGGGGTAGACGTTCGCCGGAAATTCCATGTCGTCGCCCACGACGTTGTCGCCGCTCTCCCACGGGTACGCCTGGGCGACCGTGTTCAGCGCCCACGACGTCGACGGCAGGAACGCGACCTCGGAAACGCGGGCGCCGATCAGCCGCGCCGCCTTCGCGCGCGTCTCCTCGATGGCGGCGTACCACGAGCGCCAGTCCGCGGCGCCGCGGTCCCGCACGTTGTCCGTGTGGGCGGAGATCGCGTCGGCCACGCGCCGGGGGAGAGGAGCGACCGCCGCGTGGTTCCAGTAGACGAGGTTCTTCCGCACCGGGAACTCGCGGTCGAGGTTCTCGGGCGACCAGTCGAACGTCATCGCCAGGAGACCGCTTTCGCCCGGGCGAGCAGGTCGAAGTACTCCGAGATTTCGGAAAGCGGAACCGGCGCGTACCGGCCGGTCAGGACGTCGCGGATCTCGGATACCGAGCGGCGCCCGTCGGCGAGGTTGAACGCCTCCCAGCCGAGGACGTCGCCCCCCTCGCGCTTCGCGAGCGCAATCCGGCCCGCGGCTCCTTCGCCCAGCGTCCTCTCGAGGTAGTCGAAGTAGTACACGCCGAGCGGCCCGACGATCTCGGGACTGCGCGCCGGGACGCGCCGGTCGGCCGCGGAATCCGGAGCGACCTCGGGGGCCAGGCCGCGGATGCCCCGCTCGGTCTCGTGGGCGACCGGCGCGAGCGACGGCCAGAGCGCTGCCACCGACCGCACGGCCGCCGCGGCCTCCTCGACGCTCTCGCGCCGCAGGAGGAGCGCGTCGCGGGGAGACCGGTCCGGCGCGAAGCCCGCGCGCGCGATGCGCGCCTCGGAGCTTGCCGCAACGAGCGCGAGAAGACGCGGCGCCTGGTCCTCCGGCAGCGCCGCGATCGTCCAGGCGATGCCGGCCGACATGTACGCCACGCGGCCGAGCTTCGTCGCGTCCAGGTTCTCCGGCAGGTCCTTGTTCGTATGGATGGTGACGTCGGGCCAGTCGTGGAAGTAGACCATCGGCACCGCGAAGCTCGAGTCCTCGAAGAC
>Ga0105249_10001074_pt1 | contig 24268 bp, 23 predicted proteins | sample KBSS44metaG_FD_81522 | JGI IMG/M metagenome (GOLD analysis project Ga0105249, IMG submission 81522) | Switchgrass rhizosphere microbial communities from Kellogg Biological Station, Michigan, USA - KBS S4-4 metaG | ecosystem: Host-associated > Plants > Roots > Rhizosphere > Soil | place...
CATTTGAATTATTGACTGACGAAGCAAACGCAGGCTGGTTCACTGCACGTGAGAAGGAAGTCATCCGGCGCACAGTGCCCTGGACAAGACGCCTCATCCAGCGAAGAATAAAGTACGGAGCGCACGCAGTGGATCTGGTTGAACACGTCCGGAGGCGCCGGGCGCAGTTTATCCTCAAGCCCAATGACGATTACGGCGGTCGTGGCATTGCGTTTGGCGATCGCTTGACGTCATCGGAATGGGACGCCGCCTTGTCGGAGGCATTAGCCGGCGACTACGTGGTGCAGGAGAAGGTAGAGCTGCGAACAGAGGTTTTTCCAATCTTCACCGAAAGCGGTTGGGCCTTGCAGCCGATGTACGTTGATACGAACCCGTTTTTATTCGAAGGACGCGTCGAGGGTGCGATGGTCCGCTTGTCAGATTCACCGGTGGTTAACGTCACCTCAGGTGGTGGCGAGACTGGTTTCTTTGTCATTGAAGGCGAAGCACGTCAGTGAAGCTTAGTTGATCGGGCGAATGCAACGGGGGTGTGCCTGAATACTGTGGCTTCGAATACATAGGCACGATCGTTGCTGTCATGTGTAGAGATCGTGTGATGGTAATGGAACCGCACATACTTTTTGCGGATGATAGCCCCGACATCTGTGAACTGGTCCAAACGCTCTTGCAGGCGGCTGGCTTTCGTGTGTCTACGAGCGACAATGCCGCCGATGTTTTACGACGGGTCGCGACGGAAAGCTTTGAAGCCGTAATATTGGACTATTGGATGCAGGAAGCGACAGGAATTGACCTCTGTCGCCAGATTCGCACTTTTGATCAAAGCACCCCGATATTGATTTGCTCTGGCGCAATTACGCAGGCCGACAGAGAAGCCGGAGTTCTAGCGGGCGCACAAGGATACATAGGAAAGCCATTTAACTCCGCAGAGCTGATCGGAGCACTGCGCTCCGTACTCAAGACTAACTGATTCTTCTCTGCGGTCTCTGCGTATCTCTGTGATCTCTGCGTAACTGTAGTCGCGAGAAATATTTAACGCAGAGATCACAGAGATACGCAGAGACCGCAGAGAAGGCTTCAAATCCCGGCCGGGACTACTTTTCGTGCAAAGCTTCTTTAACCCTTTAACCATTGCGGGCTTTCACGCTTTGATTGGTGAACTTTCCCCAGTCATCTCCTTCCCAACCTTCTTTTCCCTATTAGATTCGTCGAACAATGCTCGGCACGTACATTGCGCCTTTTGAGGATGATGGTTTCTATTTGGCTGGGCACGGGAAGTGTCCAGGCGAGAGGAGCGATTCAAAATGGATTCATCCGCAGATGACGCAAACAAACTGTCACATGCCACTCGACGCGCGTTCTGCACTGATCTTCTGTTGACTTCTACAGCGTTGGTCCTGGGCGCGCCCACTGTAACGAAAGTGGTGGCTGCGCAAGACTCGATGGTTGCCTATCCACCGAGGAAGATCGAAGGAGCCGAGACGCTCCTATCGGGATCATGCGTCTACTTCAACTATCCAACCAGAAATGACCCGGCTGTGCTGCTGCGCTCAAACGAGGGCGAATACACGGCGTACAGCCGCAGGTGCTCTCACGCTGGGTGTTCGGTGGAATTCGATGCTCCGCGTCGATGTCTAAAATGCCCCTGCCATTATGGAGCATTCGACGCCCGTATGGGCCATGTCATGTTTGGACCGCCGCGAAGACCGCTGGATGAGATTGTTCTGCAGATACGCGCAGGTGGACAGGTTTGGGCCGTCGGCAAGAGCTTTGGAAGTAACACAGAGATGATTGCGCAAGGCCCTCGGAGGAGGTGATTGAAATGACATACGACACAGAAAAACTCAGACCACGCATTGTTGAAATCGTTTTCTTTGTGATTGGTGTAATTTTGCTTTTGTTATTGGGCTCCATTGCCAGTGGACAAACCAAAACTGAGGCAATGAAAGTTGCGAAGGGATATTCACAAGTCCAGCAGCCGCTTTACAAGGAGTATCGTGGCGTTCGTCTCGGGATGACGGTAGCGGAAACGAGAGCAAAACTTGGCGAGCCGGTGATGAAGAGCGATGAACAGGATTTTTATGTGCTCTCACCGAACGAAACGGCGCAGATCGTTTACACCGGGCAAAAAGTAGTGACTATTTCCACCGACTACCTCGGTGGAGTTGGAGCGCCTGATTACAAAAGTGTGATCAGCGAAGGCCTTCTACAGAAACCTGACGGATCCTGGTTCAGGATGACGCTCTATGACTCGGAGCGCTTCTGGGTGTCGTACTACAAGAGTGCTTCCGTGACGCCCGTTGTCACGATCACCATTGGAACCATGAAGTAAGCGCCGGTGTTTGGCGAGCACTGAACAAAGTGGTTAACAGTGGTCCATCGACCACTATCGCCACGAGGAGGCGTTATGTCTACCAGTAGAATTGATCTGGGTTTGCCGCTGGCGGTAATCGAGCTGTTAGCGAGAGTCGGAAGTATCGCCAGCATCACTTTATTGATTTTGCTTTTCATGGGTGACGCTTTTCATCCAGCTGAGATATCACCCAACGAATGGGCTGGGCTTCTTTTCTTTCCAATCGGCGTAATGATCGGAATGATTGTCGCATGGTGGAAGGAAGGCCTGGGATCTGCGGTTACGCTCTTGAGCCTGGTGGCTTTCTATCTGGTCTACGGCTATCTCCTGAGGAACCACATTGGCGGCTGGGCCTTCATCGCATTCGCATCCCCTGGTTTCCTGTTTCTGCTGCACTGGGTTTGCTCGACGCTGATGAAAAGCACGACGCCCTCGAATAGACAATTTGGAGCGTTTGGCGGAGCAGCAGGCCCTGGGAAGAGGCTGGCATAGTTTCTGCGCTCATAGGCGATCGGCCGTCCTGGTTCTTTTCTGCCCCGGTGGAAAGTGAAGGAGTCTCGAAAAATGAAAATCTTATTGGCAGTTGACGGTTCGGATTGTAGCGATGCAGCAGCGGAGGAACTCGCAAAGCGACCGTGGCCGCCTCAAAGTGAAGTCAAGGTTATTACCGCAGTAGAAATTCCCGCACCGGTGGGAATGGAACCGTGGGCCATGTCACCTGACTACTTCGAAAACCTTGAGATAGCGGTTCGTCAAGCGGCACAGGCCATTTTGGACAGCACGCTGCTCAAACTGAAGGCAATTACGGACAAGACGTTGAAGATCAGCAGTGAAATTATTCAAGGTTCACCGGCGCAAGTGATTGTTGACGAGGCGGGAGCATTGGGGAGCCGATCTCATCATTATGGGTTCACGGGGGTTAGGTATCTGGAATCGACTATTGCTCGGTTCAGTATCGAATGCGGTGGTCCATCACGCGAAGTGCTCGGTCGAGGTTGTCAGGACGCCGCAACAGAACCCGACAAATCGGAGCCAGTCTCATCCTCCTTTGACGAAATAGCACGCAAGCAGGCAATAACCTGGGGAGGTGATAAATGAGCAGTTTGAGACTTGGCGGCAACTTCGCTGTGTTTGCGCTTTTCTTCGGGCTCTCTTTGCTGGAAGTGTTCCAAGCTGGTAACTGGTTAAGAGCTGCTTTTTGGTTGGCAATAGCGACAGTATTTCTTTATGCGGACCAGAAAAGGCATCAGGAACAACGGTAAAGATCGCCTTTCATAAAAAGCCAAATCAGTGATCGATGGCGTCAAGGCTAAAGAACTTTTCTTCTTTGATTTGCTCTTTATGAAACCGAGCGCGCGCCAGTACCTCTTTGACTTTCGCAACCATCTGCGGGTGACCACACGCGTAAGCAACCGAGTTACTATGATCAAAGCCAAGCTGGTCGGCATGCTTGCGCAGAATGTCCTCGATTCGACCGGTTTCGCCCTTCCAACTTGGTTCTGCCCAGGGCCTGCTAACGGTGGGTATGTAAGTCAGCCATCCGGCGTGTGACAATTCTTCGAGCTCGCTGCAGTAAGTACCAAAATCGGCAGACTGGCTGGCGCCATGTATCACGACAAATCGATGGTTGGAGATCGATCCACGCTCCCGATCAATTTGTTGAGTTCTCAGGATACTGACAAACGGCGCGACTCCTGTGACTGTAGCGAGCATCAAGTGGTGTGTGACGTCCGTGTCCAAAGTAAATTGGCCCACAATGCGCCGCCGGACCAAAAGGGTAGATCCCAACTTCAACTCCCACAACTTTGGTGTTATGTCGCCGCCTGGTACTAATTCGATAAAAAACTCCAGGAATGGCTCATGAGGCGACGAGACGATCGAGTAAGGACGTTCGACCACGTCACCATCAATGGCGATGCCAATAGTTGCATATTGACCGGCGGTGAAGGAGGGTCGTTCCGCAACCCGAAAACGGAATATCGCGAGATTCGCTGATACGTCCCTTCTTTCGATTAACTCCCCTTGGCAATGATGAGCTTGCACCTCGCTGAGAACTCTCGTCATCAAATCTGCTCCAATGCGATCTCTAAATCGTTGATGATGTCGTGCCAGTCCTCCAGGCCGACTGAGAGTCGGATGCCCCCTGGCTCGAGTCCTCGGGTGTGCTTCAGTTCCGCCGGTAACGCCGAGTGGGTCATTGAGTAAGGTTCTTCGATGAGTGTACGGATCTGTCCGAGACTAACCGCCAACGTAACACTATAGGCATGGTTTGCAATGTAATCCATGAAACGGTCGGCAGCTTCTGTGGCCGCCTTTTCCTCACCTTTCAACACAAAATAGACCATGCTTCCGGGTGCAAATTTGCCGTCATAACTTGTCATCTGCCGGCGAGCGAGCTGGTGCTGCGGGAATGTCTCCAGTCCTGGATAGTAAACGGACGCTACTTTCGGGTGCCGGTCCAGAAACTGAGCCACTCGGGTCGCAGACTTTTGCTGATTCACCATGCGTGTCGCCAGGGTAGGTAATCCGTAGACGAGAATCGACCAGGCGCTTTTGGATGAAAGCACGCCGCCAAAATCTTTGCGATACATCAAGAGCGGCGCATGATACTTCAGTGGCCCAATCACTGCGCCTCCCATGTCGGTGCCAAAGCCGCCAATATCTTTCGTCAGGCTGTGGACCACGATATCGGCTCCGAGCGCCAGCGGCCTCTGGCAGAAAGGCGTGGCGAAGGTGTTATCGACAATCATCAATAGTCGATCTTTTTCTACCGCGTCGGGTCTGGCTTCGTCCATCCAGCGACGGACCAACGCGATATCGATCAGATCGAGGGTGGGATTCACAGGAGTTTCAAAATAAACCACACGCGTGCGGTTCGTGATGGCCGCTTTGAAGCTACGCTCATCTCTCAGGTCAACAAATCTCGTGGTTATGCCGAACCGAGGCAGCCAGTTTGTGATCAAGCTGTAGGTACAACCGTAGAGGGTATGATGCGCGACAATCTCAGTGCCGGCTTTGTTGGTGATACCCAGGGCTGCGCTTATAGCCGCCATTCCGGTGGCAAATGTAACTGCGGTTTCGCCGCCTTCGGCATAGGCCAGATGTTCCTCGAGCATCCCGCGGGTTGGTTCATCCAAACGATCATAAATATAAATCGGGACGTGCCCTCTGACATCCGCTTCGTCGGAAGCAAATTCGACAAACCCCTGTGCGCCCCGGTGCACTGAACCCAGCCGGTAAGCGGCCGAAGCTGAGATTGGCGGAACCAGGTGGTGATCGAAGTCCCAATGCTTGCTTTCGTGATTACCGTGGATCAGGTGAGTGCGTATGCGGTAGCTCTCTTTCGCCGTGCGATGCTGCTTTTTCATGTGACGGTCCTTATTTGATTCTCGGTGCAACCTCTGTGTTCTCTGTGTCTTTGTGGTACCTGGTAATGCCGCATACAACAACCACAGAGACACAGAGAACACAGAGGTTGCACCGAGAAGAACTCAAATCAGGGCACTACCAGTAACAGCTATCTCTTTACATTCAGATGGTGGTCTATCGAAGTCGGTACAGCATGCCCCTCAGTGTCTCCTGCAAACTGGAACTCTTGCAATTCAGTGACACCGGGCGAAGTCTCGACTGATCGAATCATGAACTGTTTTGCCTTCGCGCGCTCGATCGGAACGCAGTGGAAGGAAACGACCAGCTTCTTGGGAGTCGGCGCATTGCCTTCATACACGTGCGTGCAGGCCTCACCGCGTTGCATTGCCGCGTCATCGTGTACGAAGAGATATTCACCTTTCAAGGTTACGCCATGGAGGACCACAGCTCGATCGAAGTTAGTTACCGCACTTTGCTTGCGGGCGGTGTCCGATGCCCTGGTTTCCCATGACACAGAGCCGATTATCAAAGCGCAAAGCACCATTAAAAAGAACGCTACACTTTTCATGACAATCTCCTGTCTGTGGCAGTTCGTTAAAACCTGAACCACCCACATTCAAATGGCGCGCGCACTTGCTCAATGAGAGGTGTCTAAAGAGCAAGACGCGAACTTCTGGTACGATTTCCGCAATGATTGTGCCAGCCAAATAGCGTCGAATTTGCTGGAATTTCTCCTCGCAATGCGCGCTTTTGCCCAACCCGCTGAGGAACTTTACTCAAACGCTGTTTGCTCCATCAGATTCCCTGGACGAAAGCTCGCGCATGAAAGAACTTCTTTGTGAGCTCAGAAGCGCTTGCGTAGAGAATTGTGATGAATCCCAGCAGTAGCAGTGATGAGAGTGGCAGCGGTGTTAGACCGAGCAGACCGCTTAGCGGGCTATAGGGTAATGCGAGTGTAATGAGGAGCACGACGATCATCGCCGCCAACAACGGTCGACTAGGCATGCTTGTGTAGAATGGTCTCCAGGTTCGCATGACCAGAATGATAAGAACTTCGGTCATTACCGACTCGACGAACCAGCCGGTTCTGAAGACTTCCGGCGTTGCTTTGAGAATGAACACTAACGCCGCGAATGTGAGAAAGTCGAAGATCGAGCTAACGATGCCAAAAACGATCATGAAGTCTCGAATGAATGCGATGTTCCAGCGTCTCGGTCGTTCCACTAACTCCGGATCCACAGCATCGGTCGCGATCGCCATTGCGGGGAAGTCAGTAAGGAAATTGTTCAGCAGGATCTGTTTGGGAAGCAGCGGCAGAAAAGGGAGAAACAACGCTGCTCCGGCCATGCTGAACATGTTGCCGAAGTTGGCGCTGGTGGTCATGTAAATGTATTTGAGCGTATTTGCAAACGTCTTCCTGCCTTCACGAACTCCCGCAGCCAACACACTCAAGTCTTTCTCAAGCAAAACGATCATCGCGGCCTCTTTGGCCACGTCAACGGCGCTGTTCACAGAGATTCCGACGTCAGAGGCGTGAAGCGCCGAAGCGTCGTTGATGCCATCGCCGAGGAATCCCACGGTATTGCCGGATTTTCTCAAAGCCAGAATGATGCGTTCCTTTTGGCTGGGCTCGATTTCGGCGAAGACATCAATCACATTTGCACGTGCTCGCAAAGCATCATCACTCAGTAGATGGACCTCAGCGCCCGTCAAAACCTTTGGCTCATAACCCAACACGCTTCGCGTCACGCTGGTTGCAATGTGAACGTTGTCCCCGGTAATCAGCTTCAGAGTTATGCCGAGCTTTCTCAGATCATCCAAAGCCTCTGTCACTCCCGCTTTGGGTGGGTCGAAAAAGACAAGCAGACCGAGAAATGTCATTTCCGATTCGTGCTGTTTGCTGATCTGAGAAGTGCTGTCTAAACGTTTATACGCAAGCCCGAGAGTGCGAAAGCCATCATTACCCAGTGATTTGCATTGGCGCTCGATGTCTGCGCGAGCGGTGGCAATATCCTGGCAGCCGTTGGTCAACTCAACGCACGAACAAACGTCGAGTACGTTGCTTATGGCGCCTTTGGTAATCATCAAGTGCGCCTCATCTTTCACCACCAGAATGCTCAATCGCTTGCGCAGGAAGTCGTACGGCACCTCATCGACTTTGCGATAACCGCTAAGATCAAACTGGCCATGAGTGCGAATCGCTTCGTCGATCGGGTTGGTGAAACCAGTCTCATAAAACGAATTCAGATAGGCGTAGAAGAGAGCTTTCTCGTTTGGTGCGCCAAGCGCGTCGACCGCTCCCCGAAGCTTTACGGTTCCTTCCGTAAGAGTCCCAGTCTTGTCGGCGCATAAGACATTCATGCTGCCCAGATTTTCTATCGAAGCCAGTTGCTTGACGATTACCTTCCGGCGAGCCATGTGTACGGCGCCGACTGCGAGGTTGATGCTGATTATGGCGGGAAGTAATTCGGGGATTATTCCGACAGCAATTGCCAATGCAAAAAGAAACGAATCGATCACCGGTCGCTCGAGGTAAACCGTAATGCCGAAGATTACGATCACGAGGATCAAGGTTACTTCGGTGAGAAGATAACCAAAGCGCCGAACGCCGTGTTCAAACTCCGTTTCCGCGGGCTTCAAGCGCAGCCGCTCTGATACTTTGCCAAATTCAGTTGCCGACCCAGTGAATACAATGAGTGCCTGCGCACTACCGCTCACTATGTGTGTGCCCAGGAACAGTGTATTCGTCCTTTTCATGAGCGACGCTTCAGTGGCGACCGATCCCGGTTCCTTTTCTGCGGGGAAACTTTCTCCAGTCAGGGCTGCTTCCTGCACAAATAGATCTTTGGATTCGAGAATTGCTGCATCACCAGGAACAATGTCGCCGGCGCTGAGCACGCAAATGTCGCCCGGCACTACATCTTCTGCGGGGACGTCGATCTCCACACCGTCGCGCACGACACGCGCTTCGATTCTCACAATTGCCAGGAGGCTTCTGACAGCGTCCGTGGCGCGCTTTTCCTGCCAGAATCCAAGCACGCTGCTTAACAGAACTATCGCGATGATGATTGCCGCATCAACCGTTTCCCCCAGGAAGAACGAAAGAATTACAGCGCCTAATAGAATCAGAATCAGCGGGCTTTTGAACTGGGCGATTAGAAGGATTAAGACATCGGTGCGCTTGCGCGCATGTAGACGATTTGGACCGGAGAGGAGGAGCCTGCGTTTAGCCTCCGCCGAAGTTAGCCCGCCGGGAGTTGCTCCCAGTTGGGCCATTAAATCGTTCGGAGCGAGACTCCAGAACTGTTCCAGATTCCCGGAGGTCGGCATTTAAGCTTTCTGTGCCTCTTTGTGACTCTTCTAAAGCTGGGCGACCACACGCCTGAGCTTTTCATTTACCTCGGTAGCTACTGCGTTGATAGTTGCATTGTTGGCTCCTACCACGGACAGCATCGTTTCTGCATCGATCGCCGCAACGACGGATTTTCCGGCCTCGTCGGTTTCATAAACAATGACATTGCAGGGAAGCAGCAGTCCGATGCCGATCTCTTGTTGCAGAGTCTTGTATGCCAGAGGTGGATTGCAGGCGCCGAGGATCACGTAGTTACGGAAATCCACGCCGAGCTTCTCTTTCAGTTTCTCCTTGATGTCGATTTCACAGAGGACACCAAAGCCTTCCTCCTTGAGAGCAGCGCGCGTCTTTTCGACAGCCACATTGTAGGGAAGATCAACTGTCTTGCTGAATCCATATTTTGAATGTTGTAGTTGTTGAGCGCTCATCTTCTTTCACCTTTCCTGGTTATTCCTTTTTCAATCTTTACAGCGGTAACTTTGTATTCAGGACTCTTTACGTATCGATCTCGATGAGGACTGGTCACGTGATTGAGAAATACTTTTGCAGTGTGAAACGTCGCAAACAATTCTCCTGGTTTTACAGTCGATGTAATACGAATGGGCAGTATCGCGTCACCGTACCGGCTACGGATGTGAACGCACTCTCCGTCGTTGAGGTCCAGTCGTTTCGCGTCATCGGAGGATATGTCGAGCAAATCCACGGGTCTCAGTTTCACATTTGCCGTACGCATCGTCATCGTTCCCGCGTTGAACTGGTAGAGAGTTCTTCCGGTAATCAGCAGAAGAGGAAACGCTTCGTCGACAATTTCATCGGTTGGACGATAAGGAACACGGCGAAGCGCAGCTTTTCCGATTGGAAAGCTCTCCGTGTGCATTACTTCAGTTCCAGATTGCCTATCGTCTGGACAAGGCCACTGTAAACCACCATCGTCCAGCCGTTCATAAGTGATGCCACGACCGGCGGGCCAAACGGAACGTATTTCGTTCCAAATATCTTCAGCTGAGCCGTAACTGAAACTTTCGCTTTTGCCCATTGCTTTAGCAATCGCGCAAATGATTCCCCAATCAGACCTCGATTGACCGACAGGCTCGATCACTTTACGGATGCGTTGAATGCGGCGCTCGGCGTTCATAAAGGTTCCGTCTCTCTCAAACGAAGAAGCAGCAGGCAGAAACACTGACCCAAACTGGCGCGCGGTCTCAGTCATAAACATGTCCTGGACGATGACGAAATCAAGAGATCGCAACGCCCGCTCAGTTGCAGTGGTATTTGCGTTGGTCAGGGCAATGTCGTAACCAATGGCCCATAGCGCCTTCAGTTTGCCGGCCGCGGCAGCGTCCATCATTTCGAGCAGGTTGAGGCCTTGCTTCCGCGGAATCGATGCGCCCCAAACACTCTCGAACAGCGGCCGCGCATCGTTCAAAGAAACACTGCCGGTGAGAATGCCTGGATCGCAGCCCATATGCGCCGCTCCCTGGACATTGTTCTGGCCGCGCAGCGGGTTAATGCCGGCGCCTGGCTTGCCAATGTTTCCGGTAAGCAGAGCAAGATTCACCAGGCACATGACTCCTTCAGTACCCTGCGTGTGTTCGGTCACGCCCAACCCATGAAAACACATAGAAGGTTTGGCGCTGGCGTAGAGTCGAGCGGCTTTGCGGATCAGATCTGCTTTGACTCCGCAATCAGCCTCAACCTTCTCAGGAGAAAACTGCTTGATGAAGTGGCAGAACTCATCCCACTCGGCCACGCGTTCACTCGTAAACTGCTGGTCAAACAGTTGCTCCTCAATGATCGTGCAAGCCATTGCGTTTAGCAGCGGAATGTTTGTGCCAGGTCGTGGATGGAGGTAAATCGCGGCGTACTGCGTAAGCTCAATTCGTCTGGGATCGATGATGATCAGGTTCGCACCCTTCAAAGCTGCTTGCTTGATTCGTGCGCCGACGATGGGGTGGTTCTCGGTTGCATTCGCCCCACAGACGAGAATCGTTCGGGCCTTCTCGATGTCGTTGTAGGAGTTTGTCGCCGCGCCCGTGCCCAGCATGAGTTTCATCGCCGCGGCCGTCGGCGTATGGCAGACTCGTGCGCAGCAGTCTACGTTGTTCGTTCCAATCACGAGGCGCGCGAATTTTTGTGCGAGATAATTCTCCTCGTTCGTTCCGCGCGCGGAGCCGAGCACCGCAATGCTATCTGGTCCATGCGTTTCGGAAATACGTTTCAGGGAGTCGGCGGTGAAGGAGATGGCGTCGTCCCACGTTACTTGCCGCCACTCATCTGCTTTACGAATCATTGGTTGCGTAATCCGATCCGGAGCGGAGACAAAATCAAACGCATAGCGTCCCTTTACGCAGAGATGACCACGACTCACCGGTGCATCATGTCGAGGCTTTATCGAGACGATCCGATTTTGCTGCGTGCCGACGTCCATCTCACAGCCTGTGCCGCAATAGGGACACGTCGTTCTGGTCCAGCTTGCCGGCATTCCATACCCGAGAAGTGACTTGTCTTCCAGAGCCCCGGTTGGGCAGGTGTCCACGCAAGCGCCGCAGCTTACACAAGAGCTCTCCCGCAAGGTGGTCCCTGAATCGGGAACAATCCGTGTTTCATGGCCTCGATTGACGATTCGCCAAACGAACTGGCCCTGCACCTCATCGCAAATGCGCACACAGCGGTAGCAAACAATGCACTGCGACATGTCGACGTGAATGTAAGGATGTGAGTCGTCAAACAAGTGCGGCTCAGACGATCCGGTGAAGTCGCCTGCGGATAATCCGTATGCTCGTGCGTAACGGTAGAACGGTTTCTCAGGAGTTTTTTGTAGACCATCTCCAGGATGATCCTGTGCCAGCATCTTCAGAATCATGCGGCGCTCATTCTCGAGCGCGGGAGTGTGTGTTGAGATCACCATCCCGTCGGTGAGCTGGTTATCGCACGCTGTTAGAGGATGTGGCTTCCGCTCGATTTCGACCAGGCACATGCGACAACTGCCGATCGGTTTCAATCGTTCGTCGTGACAAAGCGTGGGAATATCGACACCAATAGCGCGGCACGCATTCAGAATCGAAACGCCAGGCTCAAACTCATGAACTTTTCCGTTAATGACAGCTTTCGCCAATTCGGATCTTTCTCAATTTGTTAATTGAGCCATGCTTGTCTTTGCCGGACGCGCGACCAGCACCGGGCAGGGAGCTTGTCGTAAAACGCGATCGGTATTCGAACCGAAGAGTCTCCCGAGAAGAAAGCGCGCACCGCTGGCGCCCATGCAGATGAGATCGATGTCGTGCTCCTTCGCATAGGTCAGCACCTGCTCGTATGTCTTACCGCAACGCACGGCGTTAACAAACCTGCACCAGAGAAATACCTCATTCGGGACGGCTGACTGCAATTGAAGAGCAGCGCTCTTGTAGCTGCTCTTGGAGCCTGCATCGGCCCATGCGATTTCCGGTTCGTTGGCTTCTTCGGAGCTTAGAACGTGGAGCAGGTATAACTCTGCCTTGTATTCCTGGGCCAGGGAAACGCCGTATCTCAATGCTACTTCTGAGTGGGCCGAAAAATCGTGCGCGACGAGGATCCGGTTGAGATCGATCTCGCCGGCTGAGAAGCTTACCCATTCGCGTTCTTGTGGATGTGTTATCAGCACTGAACAGGGAGCGGTACGGGATACTGTTTCGGCAGTTGAGCCAAGCAGTGCGGCCGCGCGTGGTCGACGACGAGAACGCATCACGATCAAATCTACTTCATGCTTCGCTGCCTCGCGTACGATGGTCTCGCCAACATCGTCTGTGTTCTCAGCGACCAGGCCTTCCCAATTCAGCTCGGAAAGACTCTTCAAGCCCAGATGTGGAGCGAGTGAAGTGATAAACACTGAATTCGTGTCAGCAGATTGTTCGTTGTGGCCATTGTTGTCGTGATTCGTTTCTGTTTTCTTGCAGTAGAGAACGAAGAGCTTCGCGTTGTAGACGGATGACAGCGCCACCGCATAACGCAAGGCCTCGTCCGACTCCGTCGTCAGGTCTGTGGGACAGAGAATTCTTTGAATAGCAATCATGTAGCTCTCCTTCACAAATTGGTTCGCAACGCTTGTGCCCGAGCCGAAGACCTGATTTTCAGTCGAATCTTGCAAACGTTGCGGAGGCGTGAGCGGCCGCTGCGGAAAGTTCCCAGTTTTCTGCGCGAAAGCTCGCAGCCAAACGCAGTAAGTTCAATTCCTCTACGATTTATCGTCCGCAAATCTTCGCTGCTCCGAGGGTATGACTCTTGCACCTCGAAGAGATGTGACGCAACTCTTCCAGCAAACGAAAATCACTGAAGCAGTCTTCATCGCGCGCGGGCTCTCGAAGGCTTACCGGATGGGGGATATCGACGTCCATGCGTTGCGATCTGTCAATCTCGAGTTCTACAAAGGCGAGTTGGTGGTGTTGCTAGGCGCGTCTGGGAGCGGCAAGTCGACCCTGCTGAACATTCTCGGTGGTTTGGATGTTCCAACCAGTGGGGAAGTCTTTTACCGCGATCACAATCTGAGCATAGATGATGACGCAGAGTTAACGCGTTACCGCCGGGAACACGTCGGATTTGTTTTTCAGTTCTACAACCTGATTCCGAGTTTGACTGCGCTTGAGAACGTCGAACTCGTTACAGACATCGCTAAAAATCCTATGCCCGCGGACGAGGCTCTGCGGCTAGTTGGGCTCGGTGACCGAATGCATCACTTTCCTGCTCAGCTCTCCGGTGGTGAGCAACAGCGAGTCGCGATTGCTCGTGCCGTAGCGAAACGACCTGAGGTGTTGCTCTGCGATGAACCAACCGGTGCACTCGATTACGCGACCGGCAAGTTGGTCCTTGAGGCAATTGAGCGAGTCAACCGGGAATTAGGCACTACAACTGCAATCATTACCCATAACGTTGCGATCGCCGACATGGCTGACCGCGTGCTGCGAATGCGCAGCGGTCAAATTGCGGAGGTGCATCGCAACGAAAAGAAAGCCTCACCAAAGGACTTAGTCTGGTGAAGACGCTTGATCGAAAATTGATACGCGAAGTCTTTCACTTGCGGGGGCAGGTACTAGCCATCACGCTCGTAGTGGCATGTGGAGTTGCTTCATTTGTCGCAATGCGGAGCACGTATGACTCGTTGCTAACGTCGCAGCAGTCGTACTATCAAAGCTATCGCTTTGCAGAAGTATTTGCCCAACTCAAACGCGCGCCCGATTCGATTGCGACTCGTATCAGTGAGATTCCCGGAGTGGGTACCGCGGAGTTTCGCGTGGTGGCCGATGTAACCCTCGACGTGCCAGGGCTGAACGAACCCGCCAAGGGCAAAATCATTTCTATTCCAGAACAACGCCGGCAGATGCTGAATGATCTCTATCTCAGGGATGGAAGATATGTTGAACCTGGACGGAGAGACGAAGTTCTTATCAGCGGTGCGTTTGCGACCGCCAACAGTTTGAAGCCAGGAAGTACGTTGTCGGCAGTCATAAACGGTAAATGGCAGAAGCTGCAAATCGTCGGAGTAGCGCTCTCCCCTGAATACGTTTATGAGATCAGAAGCGGTGAGATGTTTCCCGACAACCGGCGGTCTGGTGTGCTCTGGATGAGTCGTGAAGCGCTTGGTCCAGTTTTCAACATGAAAGGCGCGTTCAATGATGTTGCTCTCACATTGGCGCCTGGCGCAGTTGAAGCAGACGTAATCCAGCGACTGGACAATCTGCTTTCAAGCTACGGGGGCTTGGGTTCGTACAACCGCGCTGACCAGGTCTCTAATCGTTTTCTCTCAAACGAGATTGGTGAACTGCAGGTGACCGGCTCCTTTATTCCCGGAATTTTCCTCGCGGTCACGGCCTTCCTGATACACCTCGTCTTGTCGCGCATGGTTGCAACACAACGTCAGGAGATCGGGGTGCTAAAGGCATTCGGCTACGGAAACTACTCGATCGGGTTTCATTATTTGAAGCTCGCGTTTGTGGTTGTCCTGGGCGGGATTGCACTCGGAATTGGCGTTGGCTGGTATTTTGGTCTGAAGATCACCGAACTCTACATGGAGTTCTTCAGGTTCCCGGTGCTGGTCTATCAACCTGGACCATTGGTCGTCACCAGCGCGGTACTAATAAGTCTCGGCTCGGCAGCGATCGGAGCGCTTGTCGCTCTGAGACGCGCAGTTGAACTGCCGCCAGCCGAAGCAATGCGTCCTGAGCCGCCGGCGCGGTTCCGTGCCGGGTTCGTTGAGCGCCTGGGTTTTCATCGACTTGTCCCCACCTCCGTGCGGGTCATTCTTCGCAATCTCGAGAGACGGCCGGCGAAGGCAATGGTGTCAATCTTCGGTATCGCCCTCGCCGCAAGCTTGCTGGTCGTCGGGTTCTTCCTTTACTTCGACACGATCGAGCTCATCATCCAGGTCCAGTTTGACATGGTCCAACGCGAGGACGTTTCAGTTACGTTCCATGAACCACGACCGGCAAACGTCAAGTACGATCTCGCGCACCTGCCGGGTGTGATCCGCGTTGAATCCTACCGCGCGGCGCCGGCGAAGCTTCGATTTGCACACCGAACGCGCCGCATCGCCCTGCTTGGATTGGAAGGTACTGCCGATCTGCGTCGCGTCGTCAGCAAGGATTTTGAGACGGTCGCGATCCCGCCAGATGGTCTGTTGCTGACGTCTCATCTCGCGGAGATTCTGGGTGTCAGGCCGGGTCAAACTGTCACTGTTGAAGTTCTCGAAGGAGCGCGGCCCGTGCGCGACGTTATCGTTGCCGGAACTGTCGATGAATTGGTCGGACTGTCCGCCTACATGGACCAGCGCGCGTTGAACCGGTTAATGCAGGAGGGACAAACAAGCAGCGGCGCGTTTCTGATGGTCGAATCATCGCGAATTCCAGACCTATACACACAGTTGAAGCAGACACCGGCAATCAGTTCGGTCTCGATTCCCCAAGTTGCTTTAGCCAGCTTCAACGACACTATTGCCAGGACTATTAATGTCTCAACGGTGATCCTGATCGCCTTTGCCGTAATCATAGCTTTCGGAATGGTCTACAACGGCGCACGCATTGCGCTCTCTGAGCGCGGGCACGAGCTTGCCTCGCTACGCGTTCTTGGCTTCACCCGCAGCGAGATTGGCTTCATGTTGCTGGGCGAGCAGGCAATTCTCACGATGATTGCAATCCCGGTTGGGTTCGCCCTGGGATATGGAATAGCAGGACTGATCACCGTTGCTATCGACACCGAACTGATCCGGTTTCCGCTCTTTATCAGCGCCAGGACTTACGCTTTGGCGTTTCTGGTAGTGGCCGGATCAGCTTTTCTGTCGGGGTATCTGGTCCAGTGGCGGCTCCGGCATCTGGATCTGGTCGCGGTTTTGAAGACGCGGGAGTGAAATGACAATGAAACGAATCTTAAACACCATTCTCTTATTACTGGTTGCTGCGGTTGTCGTGGGGGTCTTGACGATGTGGCTGCGTCCCACGCCGACGAAAGTCGATGTGGCTGCAGTTTCGCGCGAAGCGATGACGGTTACCGTTGATGGTGAAGGGAAGACCCGTGTACGTGACCGCTATGTGGTTGCTGCGCCAGTTGCCGGGCGTTTGCGAAGGATCGCTCTTCGTCGTGGCGATACGGTTAAGAGTGGACAACTGATCGGGCAGATCGATCCCTTGCCGTTGAGTCCGCTCGATCCGCGACAACGCGCCGAGGCGATTGGTCGCGTAAATGCGGCAGAAGATGCAAAACGCGAAATCGACAGGATGGTCGAACGGAACAGAGCTACATATGATCAGGCGCGGCGTGAATTGGAACGTGGTGAGAATTTGGCGCGTAGCGGCATCATTTCGCGTCAGGAGTTGGAAAGGTCACAAACTGCGGTATCGACTGGCTTGCGAGAATATGAAGCTTCGCGGTCCAGAGCCGAGGGTGCGGCACATGAAGTCGAGGTTGCGCGCGCCGCGCTGCTGGCGAGCAACCAGAGTGCTCCGGCGGCGTCGGTTAAGGTTCTCGCTCCTACGGGCGGGAGAGTTCTAAGGGTTGTCGAAGAGAGTGAACGCGTCATCGTTGCGGGCGCTCCGTTGGTGGAAGTGAGCAATCCTGGAAACCTCGAGGTCGTGATCGAGCTGCTATCAACAGACGCCGTAAAGGTAAGTCCTGGGGCGAGGGTATTTATTGAAGCCTGGGGTGGGCCAGAAGCCCTCGAGGCGCGAGTGAGATTGATCGAACCCTCGGCTTTCACGAAAGTCTCTGCATTGGGAATCGAAGAACAACGCGTCAATGTGATTGCGGACCTAACGGAACCGTCGAATGTACTGGGCGATGGTTATCGGGTTGAAGGGCGTATCGTCGTGTGGCACTCAGACAGTGTGTTGCAAGTTCCCGTGAGCACACTCTTTCGACGCGGCGATGTTTGGAGTCTGTTTGTCGTTGAAGATGGGCGAGCACGGCTGCGCACAGTTGAAGTAGGCGAGCGCACGCCCGTTACAGCCGAAATCAAAAGCGGCGTTCAGGCAGAGGCGGTGGTGATTGTTCACCCAGCTAACGAAATCACTGATGGCGCTCGCGTGGAGCCGCGAGAGCAGGAATACCACATTCTAAGTATCAGTCTCACACCGAGCTGAGGCTTTGGCGCAATTGAAAACGAGTTGAAATGAAAGTAAGTCCACTAACAAAGACGATTGTCGGTATGACAGCGGCTGGTGCAGCTTACGTTTGGGTTCAAAAGAGAAAAAACCCAACGTCCGTTGAGGTCGCGCACCCGGTCGAAATACACGGCTTGGTGAGCCCCGGTTATGAGGCGGTGCGCGAGGCGTTCGCCGAGAATTTCGCCAAACGACGTGAATTGGGTGCGGCTTGTTGTGTCTATCACAAGGGTGGAAAGGTGGTTGACTTGTGGGGTGGTATACGGAACAAAGCCACGGGCGATCTCTGGGAAGAGGACACGATGGTTATCGTTCACTCCACAACCAAAGGCCTCGCGGCGATGACTTTGGCGTTGGCCCACTCACGCGGCTGGCTCGATTACGACGCGCCGGTTTGTAAATACTGGCCCGAATTTGCCCAGAATGGAAAAGAAAAAATTATTGTGCGGCAACTCCTGGCGCACCAGGCGGGGCTGTTTGCTTTCGATGAGAAGGTTGACAGAAGCGTGGTCGCCGACTTAGATCGACTGGCCGCCGTCATGGCTCGACAGAAACCGGAGTGGGCGCCGGGAACGCGGCAGGCTTATCACGCTATCACTCTCGGATTTTATGAAAGCGAATTGCTACGGCGGATTGATCCGAAGCACCGCAGCCTCGGACAGTTCTTCCAGGACGAAATCGCTACGCCACTGAACTTGGATTTCTATATTCGTTTGCCGGAATCAATCCCCGATTCCAGATTGGCAAAGATTCAGAATGCCAGTTTGTTCGAGATGCTGCTCGGTTTCCCCATTCGCCTGACATTGGCATTGTGGAATCCTAATTCAAACTTTTACAGGTCGCTCATCAAGAATCCGGGCGCCGCGATATCAGTGGACGAGCAACACATCTATGCCCGCAACCTCGAAGTACCGTCGGGCGGAGGAGTGGGGACGGCGCGAGCCATCGCGCATGCATACAGCGTTTTTGCTGCGGGAGGCAAGGAACTAGGACTGCGCCCCGAAACTCTAAGGGAGTTGACGGCGCCAGCAACACCATCGACGCACGGCTTTTATGACGAGTGTATAAAAGGCGAGGCGCAGTTTTCGCTTGGTTTCATGAAAACCTGTGCAGGCTTTTCGTTTGGAAATCCAGGCTCGTTCGGCGCACCCGGAGCGGGCGGCTCGATCGGCTTCGCCGACCCCCAAGCCCAAATCGGCTACGCATACGTTACTAACCGGATGGGCGTAATGATGGGCGGTGACCCGCGAGATGTGGCATTGAGAGACGCGTTGTACTCCGCGATGGCGGCAGCGGATAAGTCAGCAACTGGTTAGCGCGTGGGTTTCGAGCTCGCCTCCGGGATAGATGTGCCTCGGAAGATGATTAGCATCGATCCTATCAATCCCGCCAACAATCCCAAGTCTTCAATCATTCCTAACGAGATCGCGGCCCAGACTCCGATGAACGTCCAGGCTAGTGATATAGCTAAAATGTGAAGAGGAACTCGGCGGCTGGTCCAGAGCGCCATGAAGAAAGTAAAAATCGTTGTCGGGCACGGGAGACCGAAAGTTGGAGCGCAGGATATCTATGCCGAGCCTCAGTCCATTACAAGCACGCCGGCGCCACGAATCGAATCATTCTTCAAAGCAATCAGCGCTTCGTTCGCCTGATTGAAAGAGAAGGTTTGGATGTGGGTTTGCACCGGGATGCGAGCGGCTTCAAGCAGAAATTCGCGGCCGTCTGCGCGTGTGTTGTTCGCTACACTTCGGACTATCCGTTCACCGTAGATAAGTGAATAGTCAAACGACGGTATCGAGCTCATGTGAATCCCGCCCAGGACCACTGTGCCTCCCTTTCGAATTGCCTTGAGCGCAACGGGAACAATCTCTCCCGCGGGTGCAAAAACAATTGAAGCGTCAAGTTTTACGGGAGGCTGCTCAAAAGTATCCCCAACCCACGTTGCTCCGAGTTCGTTAGCGAGCGCCTGATGGCGTTCACGGTCGCGAGTGCACACATAGACTTCCGCGCCACGGGCACGCGCGAATTGAATGCAGACATGGCCGGCAGCGCCGAAGCCATAGAGACCAAGCCGCGCCCCTTTCCATTCGTCATGAGTGAGTCCGGTCAGACGCAGGCACCGGTAACCGATGATGCCGGCGCAGAGAAGTGGCGCCGCCTGCATGTCGTTGAAGCCATCTGGTAAACGATAGGTGAAGGCTGCGGGCGCGACTGCGTATTCTGCATAGCCGCCATCAACAGTCCATCCAGTGAACATCGCTGCGTCGCACAGATTTTCTCGACCAGCGACGCAGAACTCACAGACGCCACAAGTTCGATTTAGCCAGGCCACTCCAACGCGATCTCCAAAGTCAAAACCCTCGACACGACTACCGCAAGCAGCCACGCTTCCAACTATCTGGTGACCTGGAATTACAGGTGAACGACGAACCTGCAAATCGCCCTCGACTACATGGAGGTCCGTACGACAGATGCCGCAAGCAGCGACTCGTAACAGGAGTTCGTCATCTGAGGGTGTGGGCACAGCACTCTCACTTAGATAGAGCGGATGTTCATTGACGGGCGCCGGTTTGTTTAGAATCCAGGCTTTCATGTAAGCGGGTGTCGACAAGTTTGGGACTTGTCAAAGGTTGCACGGTGGCCAGTCATCTTCTCGATGTGTATACGAAAGAAGACTGGTGTCAAAGAATGCGGTTGATCGCGGTGCTCTTGCGAGATGTAAGCGGGTTCCCACCACATTGCCCGCTTTTGAAGAAATGCGTGCGCCCTAATGCGTTCTCTCTCATACTCGGGCGTATCAGGTAGTTCCTCATACCGACCGAATACAACAATACTCATCCACTCATTGTGACTCACTACTTCATCAACCTCGAAACACACTAACGGATTTAAGCGCGTCCACTCGATTTTCTGCCCCAGTGTTGTAAACCCGTAAAGGTAGGCGCCATCAAAAGCAAAGTTGATTGGCACGATATAAGGCTGATTGTCCTGGGCACACGCCAGCCTGCCCAGCCGCATTTCCTTCAAGGCGTCGGAACATTCGTCTCCAGTCATCTCGTGAATGAACATAGCAATTAATCCTGAGCTACCGGTGCAACGAATATAAATCTGGCAATCGTTGTTCCTTTGCGCCGGCGTCTTTTCGTCAGTGATTCATGACGTTGACTTTGGCGAATTATTCGGCGGTGGGGAAACTCACGCATACACTGTGTTAAAGCTCGCTGCTCTCGATAACCCTCGCTCCCGAATCAATGTTTTTAGACCCTCTTACACCTGTTTGCTTGCCGTTCGTTGGGTTAGAAGAAGGCACAGTCGTTGCCTAAGGTGATAGGCGATGTTATGCGAAGACGCGCACTAGAGATGAAGGAGAAATTGAACAATGAAGACCAATGAAATTCCGAAAAACGAATGGCCGAAGTTCTTTGATAATTTTAGTAGTAAACACCAAGGCTGGTCGGTCACTCTCGAGATCTTCGGAACTGAACTCGGTGCGCAAGTTCAGGAACGTGAACTAGCGCTCGCAGGAATTGTCGATGAAAGGGATGAGATTCACGACAATCGAATAGTCATCATGTTCGGTGAGAAGCCCAACGATCACATGACACACAGTATTGGGCATGCGACTGAGGTGAGTTTGGAGCAGACCGAAGGAGGGGCTGATGTCGCGCTGGCGATCAAATCGGCCGACGGCGTTATGGCGCTGTTGCGATTCCTCTCTCCGATGTTGCCTGAGAAGACTGACGGCTTGGTTGGCCAGCAATTGCGGCCACCCCATTAGGGGCAGGATGCTTAATCAGAAGCGGAACATTCAAGCGCTCCGATTCGTGGAGTTGAGATCGCAAATCACCTTCCTCATTCTGTGTTCCCTGGCGTTCATCACATTCGCGGGTGAAGTGACACAAGCCAGAAGCCTTTCAAAAAAAATTGCGGCGACGGAAGTCTCCTTCGAAGAAACTCTGACAGCAGAAAGGCGCTTATCGGAACTGGGATATTGGACTGGACCAGTCGATGGCGCTCTTGACTCGGGATCTCGACACGCTTTGATTGCGTTTCAAAAGGTTGAAGGGCGACAACGCACGGGGAAACTGAGGCGTGCCGATCTTCAAGCCTTGCTGTCAGCCATTAGACCGCTTCCAAAATACAGTGGCTACGCACACGTTGAGATCGATCTTAACCGTCAGGTTCTATTCATCGTCGATGCGAGTGGCACAATTACGCACATTCTTCCGGTCTGCACCGGCAATGAAAAAACCTATAGAGACCACGGCGAGATCCATCGAGCACATACACCGAGAGGAAGATTTAGAGTCTTGCGAAAGATTGCCGGATGGCGGCTAAGTTCGCTTGGTCTGCTTTACTACCCCAACTACATACACAACGGCATCGCGATTCACGGCAGCACGGCGATGGCGGTCTATCCTGCCAGCCACGGATGTATTCGAATACCAATGTTCGCTTCGAAGAAACTTAGTGAGCTCACACCCGTTGGGACCGAAGTGATCGTTTACGACTTAACTGCTGGAAATGGAGAGAAATAGTATGCGAAAGAATATTGAACCTTTGTCGTGGCAATCTGATTTGGCCGCCTTCAGCAAACGAAACAACATGCGTCCCACGAGACTTGAGGTTCTTGGCCCAGCGGGGGAAGTCGAAACAGACTTCTGGCTCGAAAATGGATTGCTATTGGCGGGTATAGATCTTGACCCTGACCGCGAGCGTGGTACTTGCGTTGAAATCATGCTCCAGGCGCCGTCCGCCTCAAACAAAAACCACGTGACGCACACCGTGGCCGGCGTGAAGCGATTGGTATTAGAGACGGCCGATGGCCGTGATAAGGCGCTGGAAATAGAGGATAAAGAAGGTAGCGTCACTATCATGCACTTCGAATTAGAAGCGTCTGCCTCTTAACGTCCAGAAAAGAGCGAAGCAATGAGAGTAATACTGTTAGCGCTGCTTTTAATTATTCCCTTGAGCACTAATGCGGATGCTCAAACACAAACTTTCAGTCGAGAAGGTGTCGAGTACGTGTTGGATCTTCCTTCGCCTTCATGGCGAGCCGTCTCGCGTCTCGATGTTCACGAGCATCTTGAATTTGTCAACGGCGATGATTACAGCAATGGATATTTGCGTCTCCGCAAGAAGGTAGTTAGACCTGATACAACTTCGGAGGATCTATTTCGCGAAGCCGAGAAGTGGGAATTACAGGAGATGACCGGTTATGTGGTTTGTAGCGGAGGGAAGGGAACGGAGTTTAACGGACAACTCAAAGGCACAGTGTTTTCTTACGAATTCGTTAACCAGGGGAGAAACATGGATGGCCGCATTTACTTTCTTCGGTTGGATAACCGTACCTTCTATGTTCTCTACTTCACGGTAGCCAGCGAAAAGCTTCCGAGCCTTCGAAACCAGATGGATTCGATTGCCAGGAGCTTCCGTTTGAAGTGAGCTCGTCCTCAATGAGCTCTGCGTAATCTCTGCTGTGAGAAAGAAAAGTGGCCTTTTACAACTAACCGATTCTCTCTGCGATCTCTGCGTATCTCTGTGATCTCTGCGTTAAATATTTTCCCGCGACTACAGTTACGCAGAGATCGCAGAGAAGAATTCAAATCCTGTTTCGTGGGAAATCTTGCGCCGTTCTGCGCAAGATCTCTCAGCTATCGAAACGACTTTCGCTGATTCAATTACACAAAAAGGCCGTGGAATCCCGGTACGACTCTTGCCGTTCAATGGATAGGTACGAAGTGCGTTGACCCTGGTGGAGCCACCGGTTCCGGTTTCGCAGGGAAAATGAGAGGGCTATTACCATGAAAATACTAATCGGATATGACGGCTCGGAATGCGCCGAGGCCGCACTCGACGATCTGACTCACGCGGGACTACCGCCTGATGCTGAAGCTCACATTCTCTCCGTTGGTGAAGTGTGGCTTCCGCCGCCGCCACCGTCGGCATACGAGATCATAGAGCAGGCGCGAGAAGCGAAGTCGCCGGCAGAACTGGAACGCAATTATTCAAAGCTTTGTCCTGCGGCAAAGGAGGCACTTGCGTTGGCAGCACGCGCACGAGACCGAGTGCAGACTAACTTTCCGAACTGGAAGGTGACGGCCGATTCATCGTGTGGCTCGGTTGCCTGGGAGTTGGTTTCAAAGGCGGATCAATGGAAACCGGATTTGATCGTAGTGGGTTCGCACGGTCGGACGGCGCTGGGGCGGTTTGTGCTTGGTAGTGTTTCTCAGCGTGTTCTGACTGAAGCCCTTTGCTCGGTCCGAGTCGCTCGTGGACGTGTCGATGAGCCGAATTCTCCAGTAAGAATCGTCGTTGGTACCGATGGCTCGCCCGGAAGTGACGAGGCATTGCGGGCCGTCGCCGCGCGCAAATGGCCTCCCCATAGTGAAGTGATGGTGGTTCTGGTTGACGATCCGTTAGCCCCCGAGTTTCTTGGAAAGTTGATTCCTCCGCTGGGAGAAACGATTGAAGATGATAGAAGAGAAGAGAAGGAGTGGGTTGCAGAGATCTCGAAACGCTCAGTGGAGCTTTTGCGGGCCGCTTCTATCAAGGTTACTTGTGTGGTCAAAGAAG